>Ga0208965_1000003_pt1 | contig 146885 bp, 136 predicted proteins | sample AOAMet1_07_M0_10_2_FD_188230 | JGI IMG/M metagenome (GOLD analysis project Ga0208965, IMG submission 188230) | Ammonia-oxidizing marine microbial communities from Monterey Bay, California, USA - CAN11_07_M0_10 (SPAdes) | ecosystem: Environmental > Aquatic > Marine > Intertidal zone | place...
GAAATTATTTTTTCAAGGTAACCATTTTCATTAATTAAATATTTTTGAAAATTCCATTTTACAGAGGAATCTTTATAACCATTTTTATTCTTACTAGTTAAAAATTTATATAATGGATGCATGTCAGATCCTTTAACAGAGATTTTTTCCATCATTGGAAATGATACTCCATAATTTTTTTCGCAAAATGCTGCAATTTCATCATTCGAACCAGGTTCTTGCCATAAAAAATTATTTGCTGGAAAACCAATAATTACAAAATTGTCTGATTTATATTCATTATACATTTTTTCAAGAATTTCATATTGATATGTTAAACCACACTTCGAAGCAGTATTAACTACCATAACTTTCTTTCCTTTTAAGCTAGACATGCTGAAAGTATTTCCGTTTAAATCAGTTAATTTAAATTGATGAATAGTTTCTTTGACAGAATTAGCTGAAGGTTCCTGAGCATTGCAAGAAAACGTAAAAAGTCCCATAAATAAAAAAATTAATTTTTTCATATAATATATGTCACAAAACTCATGCCATAATGATATTATACTATTTCTGCTGATAGACCAGCTTGTAATAATTTAGTACACATAGGTTTTAAATCAGAGTATGAACCAGATTTTACACTACATTTGCCTTTATAATGTACAATTAAAGAACACTGTTCGGCTTGTTCTAAAGTATGATCACAAACACTTATTAAGGTATTAATAACATGATCAAATGTGTTTACATCGTCATTGTAAAGAATGATTTCATTTTCATGCATTAAATCAGTCTCAGAAAGATGTTTTTCAGAAATTTTTTCTTTTGTTCCCAAAATCACTCTAATTTACAAAATAAATAACTTAGCTATTAGCTTTTATTATTTCAATAAAATCGTTTGCATTTAAAGCTGCTCCTCCAATAAGACCACCATCTACATCTTTTTTATTAAAAATTTCAACTGCATTTGATGGTTTTACACTTCCTCCATATAATATGGATACACTATTAGCTATTTCTTGACTAAACTTTTCTGAAATATAATTCCTAACAAACTCGTGTATCTCCTGAGCTTGATCTGCTGATGCTGTTTCTCCTGTTCCAATGGCCCAAACTGGTTCATATGCTAAAACAATTTTGTTTAAAGATTTTGAATTCAATTTCATGACTGTGTTGTCAAGTTGGCTTTTAACAACTTGAAAATGAGAGTTAGATTTTCTGTCTTTTAATTCTTCACCAAAACAAAAAATTACATCCATATTGCACTCTAATGCTAAATTAATTTTTTTCAAAAGCAGTTCATCATCTTCGTTATAGTATGCTCTTCTTTCAGAATGGCCAATTAAAGTAGAATCTACTCCTATACTTTTCAACATATCTATTGAAACCTCACCTGTAAAAGCTCCAGATTTATTATCATTAATGTTTTGAGCTATAACCTCAATATTTAAGTCCTTTAATTGATCAACTGCCGTTTTTAAAAATGGAAAAGATGGAGCAATCATAACTTTCACATCACTACTAACTATATTTTGTTTTAAATCATTAATTAAATTAATTGTATCATTTAAGGTATTGTTCATTTTCCAATTTCCTGCAACTATTTTTTTTCTCATTATTTAATTTTAAAAATTATTTTTTGTTCTTGGGTCAAGCCAAGTATAAATTATATCAACAAATATATTGATCATTATGAATATTATCGAAATGGTAAGAACAGATCCAATTAAGACTGGAACATCTAATTTATTCAAAGCATCAACAATTTCCTTACCTAAACCATTCCATCCAAAAATGTATTCTACAAAAACAGAACCAGCTAACATACTTGCAAACCATCCTGATAATGCAGTTATGACAGGATTTAAAGAATTTTTAATAGCATGATTTTTTACAACATTAAATCTTGATAATCCTTTAGCATATGCTGTTTTAATATAATTTTTGGAAAGTACTTTTAACAGAGAATTTCTCATCATTTGAGAAATTACAGCAATTGGTCTAATTCCTAAAACAAGCGAGGGCAGAATAAGGTTTTTTAGCTGTAATTTCATATTTTCACCATAATCATCTAGTTCATACAAACTTCCTGTCATATTTAATCCGGTAAATTCATTTAAAACATATCCAAAAAACCAAGCAAATACAATTGCACTAAAAAAAGAAGGTACACTCATTCCAAGTGTACTCAATAGTTGAATTGAATAATCAATCCAAGTATTTTTATTTAATGCTGAAATAATACCAAAAAATAATCCCAAGAATACGGCAATTAAAATTGAAGCAAAAGCCAAAACAAACGTATTTGGTAATGTATTACTAATAATTTCTATTACAGAAACTCCATTTTTTTGATAAGAATCTCTTAAATAAGGTGTTTTTACAACAATAAATGAATTTTTGTTTTCAAAAAGGCTAAAGTAATTGTACTTATTTTCTTTTAAAAAAGAGATATTCTCCGGATTCTTTGAATGATAAGACACTAAAGATAAATCATTCAAATAATATAAGTACTGAGTAAAAACAGGCTTATCAAATCCATATTTTTTTTTCAAAACAATTAATTGTTCTGAATTTTCGTTTTGACCTAGCATCATCTGGGTAGGATCGCCAGGCAAAATATTGAATAGAAAAAAGATTACAGTAACTACTCCAAAAAGAGTAATTAATATGTTACCTAATTTTTTCCAAAACCAAAACATAATTATTTATTTGCTTTGCAAGTGAATAAGAGCAAAAACAGAATAGTTTATCATGTCTTGATAATTTGCATCTATTCCTTCACTTACAAGAGTTTTTCCATTATTATCTTCAATTTGCTTAATTCTCAATATTTTTTGGATAATTAAATCTGTTAGTGAACTTACTCTCATCTCTCTCCATGCTTCACCATAATCGTGGTTCTTATTTTCCATTAAACTTTTGGTTTCTGAAAAGTTAAAATCATAAAGTTCAAGGGCCTGTTCAGTACTTAAATCAGGTGATTCAACGACCCCTTTTTCAATTTGAATTAAAGACATTACAGAATAATTAATGATTCCTATAAACTCTGAAGACTGACCCTCATCAACTTTTCTTTCAATATTTGTTTGAAGACCTCTTATTCTTTGAGCTTTTATAAAAATTTGATCTGTTAAAGATGTTAATCTTAATATTCTCCACGCACTTCCATAATCTGTCATTTTTTTCTTAAAAAGATCTCTACAGATTGAAGCAATATGATCGTATTGAGTTGAAGTATTTGTAGCCAATTATTTTTTTGTATAAATTTCGTTGAAAAAATTGAATTAGGTAGATTACTTTTGTAAAAAGTTATTAAAAATCATGATTTTAAATATTAATGGAGGAGTTTTTGACTTATCAAGTCCTAAAATCATGGGTGTTTTAAATGTTACCCCAGATTCATTTTACGATGGAGGAGTTTTTTCAAACGAAAAAAAAATATTAGCCCAGGTTGAAAAAATGATTTTAGATGGTGCAGACATTATTGATATTGGAGGTTTCAGCTCAAAACCAGGAGCAAAAACAATATCTTTAAAAGAAGAAGAAAAAAGAGTAATTCCAATCATAAAACTAATTAATAAAACATTTAATAAAATTATTATTTCAGTTGATACTTTTAGAAGTGAAATTGCAGAAAAATCATTAAATGAGGGGGCTTCAATAATAAATGATATTTCAGGCGGTGATTTAGATAAAAACATTTATCAAATATCATATAAATATAAGGCACCATATATAATGATGCATATGAACGGAGTTCCTTCAAACATGCAAAACAATCCAAAATATGAAAATATTAATCACGATATAATAAAAGATTTTACATCTAAGATAGATTCTGCAGAAAAAAAAGGAGTTTGTGATATTATAATAGATCCTGGTTTTGGGTTTGGCAAAACAATTCAACACAATTATCAAATATTAAATAATCTTAAACTTTATACCGTTTTAAAGAAACCAATATTAGTTGGTATTTCCAGAAAATCGATGATTTATAAGCTCTTAAAAACAGACCCGTCAAAAGCTTTAAATGGAACAACTAGCTTAAATACAATAGCATTAATTAATGGAGCTAACATATTAAGAGTTCATGATGTTAAGGAGGCAAAAGAAGTAATTAAGCTTTATAGTTTTTTAAAAGAAAACGTTTAAAACAATTTTAACTAATTTTGTAGAGATTTGGAAGACATCTTAAACATAACTCATAATTATATAATACCATTTATTGATATTATTTTAGTTGGAATAATGCTCTACTATGCATATAAATTAGTTAGAGGCACTGCAGCGATTAATATTTTTTTAGGATTTGTTATAATATATATAATTTGGTGGTTAACTGAATTAGTTAATATGCCAATTTTAAGTAATATACTTGGAGGCTTCATAAGTGTAGGAGTAATTGCGCTAATTGTAGTGTTTCAACAAGAAATAAGAAAATTTCTTCTTTTACTAGGATCTTCTAATATTACTAATAACAAGAATATTTTAAAAAAATTCAATTTATTCTTTAAAATTTCAAGCGAACAAACTGAAATGGACTTGGATGAATTTATTAAAGCTTGTGAAAATTTAAAAAGTAATAAAACAGGAGCCCTCTTTGTGATAGAAAGAAACAACAGTCTAGATTTCATAAGAACCACTGGAGATGAGTTAAGCGCAACAATCTCTAGTCCGATAATTGAAAGTATTTTTTACAAAAACAGTCCCCTTCACGACGGTGCTGTGATTATAGAGGGTAATTACATAACCGGATCTAGAGTTATTCTACCTGTAACTGAAAGTAAAAATATTAATTCTAGACTTGGTTTAAGACATAGGGCAGCGATTGGAATTACAGAAAAAACTGACGCTTTAGCTATAGTAATTTCTGAAGAGAATGGTAAGTTATCTTTAATTAAAAATGGTGAACTAATAGCTATTAAAAATAGTGAAATTTTAAAATCTAAACTTGAGATTGAGCTTCAGTAATTTTTTCCTTTTGAAATTGAATTTCATATAAACCTTTGTAATATCCATTTTTCTTAGCCACTAACTCTGTATGTGTTCCCTGCTCTACCAGCATTCCTTGACTCATAACAAAAATTCTATCTGAATTTAGAATTGTTGATAGTCTATGTGCAATTATTATTGATGTTTTGTTTTCAGTAATTTTTTCAGTAGCATTTTGGATTAATTCTTCAGAATTTGAATCAATACTTGAAGTTGCTTCATCTAATATTAAAATTGATGGATTTTTAATGTAGGCCCTTAAAAAAGAAATTAATTGTCTTTGTCCCTGTGACAACATTACTCCTCTTTCTTTTACATTATAGTTATAACCATCTGGCAGAGACAAAATAAAATCATGTATACCAATTTTTTTTGCAGCATTTACAACCCTATCAAAAGAAATCGAGGAATCCCAAAGTGTGATATTATTAAGAATAGTATCTGCAAAAAGAAATACGTCTTGTAATACCAAAGCTACACGAGATCTAAGTGACTGTAATTTGTAATCTTTTATATTATGATTTCCTATAAATATTGAACCATTTTGGACTTCATAAAATCTAGATATTAAATTAACAATTGTTGTTTTACCAGATCCAGTTGAACCAACAATTGCAATTTTTTCACCATTGTTAATTTTAAAAGAAAGATTATTAATAACCTTTTCATTTTCAATATATGAGAAACTAACATCTTTAAAAACTATTTTTCCATTAATTAAATCTTTATTTTTTGTTCCAAAATCAGAAATATTACTAGTTGTGTCTATTATTTTAAAAATTCTATTAGCAGCAACCATACCCATTTGTAAAGTATTGAACTTATCAGCAATTTGACGTAATGGTCTAAAAAGCATTTGAGATAGTTGTATAAACAAAAATATAGTTCCTAATGTAACTGAAGAGTTTTCTAAAACAGCATTTAAACCACCAAACCAGACAATTAAGCCGATAGTTATTGAGGTTGAAAGTTCAGCAATTGGAAAAAAGATTGAATTATACCAAACTGTCTTCAACCAAGCTTTTTTGTGTTTTTCATTAATTTGAACAAAATTGTCATATTCAATTTTTTCTCTATTGAACAATTGAACGATTTTCATTCCAGTAATTCTTTCTTGAACAAAAGAATTTAAATTAGCAACCTCAGATCGAACTTCATTAAAAGCAATTTTCATTGACTTTTGAAACTTTCTGGTTGCAAATAAAATGAAAGGTAAAATTATAAAAACAGTAAGTGACAGCTGCCAACTTAAAAAAAGCATAACTACTATTACTAATGACATTTGCATTAGATCAGCAGCTATCATAAAAAGACCTTGACTAAAAATACTTGCTATAGTTTCCATGTCATTTACAGCTCTTGTTACTAATCTACCTACTGAAGACTTGTCAAAATATGACATTTTAAAATCCAAAATATGTTTAAATAACTGAACTCTAACGTCATAAATAACTTTTTGCCCAAGTAAATTGGCATAATAACTAAATAAAAACATAAAAAGCACAGTAAGTAATAAATTAAAAAGCATAAAGATTATCAAGTAAATAAAATCTTGATACTTACCTAACGCTAGGTAATCATCAACAGCCACTTTTATAAGGTACGGAGTAAGTGTAGAGAAAATAGAAATTAATATTGCTGAAATTGCTACAAAAACAAACACAGTTTTGTAAACTAGAACATACTCTAATAATCTTTTAAAAAGTTTGACATCAAAAAGGTTTGAGTTTTTACTCATCTAATAATGTGTTTTTTGGATAAATAATATTTGTTAAACTTAAACCGTGAGCTGGAACTGAATAACCTGCTTTCTCTCTGTTTTTACTCAAAATGACAGTTTCAAGGTGGGAAATATCATACTTTCCCTCCCCTATTTCTATAAGAGTTCCAACAATTGCTCTCACCATATTTCTTAAAAAACGGTTGGCTGATATTTCAAAAACCCAATGATTTGCCTTTAAACTCCATTTTGCATCTGTAATAGTACAATCAAAAGTATGTACATCAGTATTAGATTTTGAAAAAGACTTAAAATTTTTATAATTATAAAGCTTCAAGGCTGCTAAATTCATTTTATGAAAATTTATATCCTTTCTAAGATAATAAGAACTTTTAATGAGAAATGGATTTTTAAACGTATTGATTTTATATTGATAAGTTCTACTTAAAGCATCAAATCTAGCATGAAAATCGTCCTTGACTTTATATATTCTGCTAATGGAAATGTCTTTTGGTAAAAAAGAGTTTGATTTATAAATAAAATTTGATTTATCATTTATTATTTGATTATAATCAAAATGTGCACAAAAGTAAGAGGAATGAACACCAGCATCTGTTCTACCTGCACCAACGATGTTAATTTTTGTATTTAAAATAGTTGATAAGCACTTTTCAATTGTTTCTTGAACAGAAACAGAATTGGGTTGTATTTGCCAACCATGATAATTAGCTCCATTAAAAGATAATTCTAATAAATATCGCAAGAGAAATACTACTTTTGTTTAATAAACCAAATATACTTTTTTAAAAAAGTCAAAAAAATTTTAATTGAAAAAAATTCTATTATTATCGGATACACATAGTTTTATTGATGATAGTATAAAAAAATATGCAAAAAAAGTAGATGAAATATGGCATGCTGGTGATATAGGTAATATTGAGGTCTATGATAATTTAAAAAAAATTACAAAAACAAGAGCTGTTTATGGAAATATTGATGACTATCTTGTAAGGTCTTCAATACAAGAGATTAATACTTTTATTTGTGAGAAAGTAAAGGTTTCTATGATTCATATTGCTGGAAAGCCTCCATATTATAATAAAAAAAGTAAATCTTTAATTAAAAAAGAAAATCCTAAAATATTCATATGTGGACATTCTCATATACTAAAAATTGAATTTGATAAAATTAATAATGTATTATACCTAAATCCTGGTGCCGCAGGTAGACATGGTTTTCATAAAAAAAGAACTATGATAAGATTTGAAATTAATGAAGATAAAATTGAAAATATGGAAGTAATTGAACTAGGAAATCGTTCAAAGCTACCTCAATCTATTTGATGAACTAATTATAGCTTGATCTTTTTTTATTGAACTAATTGACATAAAAATTAAGAAAAAAGAGATTAAAAAATATATAAGCCCAGGATCTATAATTGAAATTTTTAAAGATCTTTCGTCAAATAAATTTATTAATCCAAATACCAGAGTTAAAGATAAAAACCTCAATATGTTTATTTGATAGGATGGTTTTTTAAATAAAAAAATATTAATCAAAATTATCATTGCTGAAATTTCAGCAAAAAAATAATTTTCCACGTATGGCCTAAAATAACCAAAATAAGAGTCAGGCAGTGATGCTGTTGGATCAGAATCTAAACTAATTACAATAATGATATTTAACAAAAACATCAAAAACATGTATAATGATTGAACTCTTTGTAACATAATTTCTTTTTTTAAAAACATAAATTTATGTATTTAAATTGATTTAATAATTAATTGTATATTTACATTGATTATTGTAATCATTCCCACAATCACATATAACGAATCACATTCTTCAACATATTATTATAAACTTAAACAACAAAAATGTTTGAAATATCCGCATTAAAAGAAAAAAAAATTGCTGAATTACAAGAAATTGCTTCAAAACTCGGCATTACTAAGGTTACAGGATTAAAAAAAATGGATTTAGCCTACAAGATAATTGATCATTATGCAGCTAATCCTAACTCTGGAAAAGAAGATACTGTAAAAGAAAAAAGTAATTCTAACGAGAAAAAAGTTTCAAAAAAAGAAACTAAAAAAGAGGACGTTAAACCAAATAGCGAAGTTTCTAAAGAACCTTCACATAAAAAAGACAAACCTCATCATAAACCAAATAACTTTGTCAGAAAAGAAAGAAATCACAATAAAGACAATCGAAACAGGTACAAAGAGCCTGACTTTGAATTTGATGGAATAATAGAAAGTGAAGGTGTTCTTGATATAATGCAAGAGGGATATGGATTTTTAAGATCATCCGATTATAACTATTTAACATCTCCTGACGATATCTATGTTTCACAATCTCAAGTAAGATTATTTGGATTAAAAACTGGAGATACAGTTTTAGGACATGTTAGACCACCTAAAGAAGGTGAAAAATATTTCCCTTTAATTAAAGTTTCACTAATCAACGGATTAAGCCCTAATATTGTTAGAGACAGAGTTTCATTTGAACATTTAACTCCTTTGTTTCCAGACGAAAAATTTAATATTGCCGATAAAAGCAGTACAATTTCAACTCGTATAATGGATTTGTTTTCACCCATTGGAAAAGGACAAAGAGGAATGATAGTTTCTCAGCCAAAAACGGGAAAAACAATGTTATTAAAAGATGTTGCTAATGCAATCGCAGCTAACCATCCTGAAGTTTACCAAATTATTCTTTTAATTGACGAAAGACCTGAAGAAGTAACTGATATGCAAAGGAATGTTAAAGGTGAGGTAGTAGCTTCTACTTTTGATGAACCTGCAGATAGACACGTGAAAGTAGCTAATATTGTTTTAGAAAAAGCCAAAAGATTAGTCGAATGCGGTCATGACGTAGTCATTCTTCTAGATTCAATAACTAGACTAGCTAGAGCATATAATACTGTTCAACCAGCATCTGGTAAAATTCTTAGTGGTGGTGTAGATGCTAATGCTCTTCATAAACCTAAAAGATTTTTTGGAGCTGCAAGAAACATTGAAGGAGGAGGTTCCCTTTCAATTATAGCTACTGCATTAACTGAAACTGGTTCAAAAATGGATGAAGTAATTTTTGAAGAATTTAAAGGAACTGGTAATATGGAATTGCAATTAGATAGAAGAATTTCTAACAGAAGAATATTCCCTGCAATTGACTTAGTTTCATCTGGAACCAGACGTGACGATTTATTATTAGATGAAAATACTATTCAAAGAATGTGGATAATGAGAAAATATCTAGCAGATATGAATCCAGTGGAAGCAATGGAATTTATTAATGATAGAATAAAAAGATCTCTTAACAATGAAGAGTTTCTTATTTCAATGAATTCTTAATTATAAAAAATTATAAAGAAGAAACTTGCTTTGTAAGCTTAGATTTAAGATTTGCAGCTTTATTAGCATGAATAATATTATTCTTAACTAATTTATCAAGCATTGAAACAACAGACGGTAAAAGTTTCTTAGCTTCTTTTTTAGCACTTAAATCTTTAAGCTTTTTGATAGCGTTTCTAGTAGCTTTGTGCTGAACCTTATTTCTAAGTTTAACAGCTTCATTTCTTCTGATTCTTTTTAACGCTGATTTATGATTAGCCATATTATTTATTTAGTAGCCCGTAGGGGAATCGAACCCCTCTTACCAGGATGAAAACCTGGCGTCCTAGCCGATAGACGAACGGGCCTATTAAAAACGATTGCAAATGTAATTGAAAGGATACAAACTTGCAACATAATTTTTTTATTTATAAAAACTTGTAAATCAATAAGCCTTAGCAAACAATACTCTTTGAGAAGATGGCTTATTTGAATAGATACATTTTCCTGATTCTTTTGATGAATTTAGAGGTATACATCTAATAGTTGCTTTAGTTTCTTTTTTTATTTTTTCTTCTGTTTCTGTTGTTCCATCCCAGTGAGCTGAAATAAACCCACCTTTTTCTTTTAAAATGTCTTTAAATTCGTCATAATCATTTACAACTCTAACATTATTTTCAGTAAATGTCTTTGCTTTAGAAAATAAATTGATTTGAATATCTTCTAACAAAAAATCAATTTTTTCAAAAACTTCATCAAACCTAATAGTTTCCTTTTTCATTTCATCTCTTCTAAAAATTTCTAAAGTTGAATTCTCTAAATCTTTTGGCCCAACGGCTATTCTAATTGGAACTCCTTTTATTTCATGCTCATTAAATTTGAATCCTGGTTTATGAGTATCTCTTTTATCAAACAAAACAGAAATATTTTTGGATTTAAGCTTGTCAATTATAGGGTTTACTTTAGAACAAATTAGATCAAACTGTTCATCAGATCTATATATAGGAATTATAACTACTTGAACAGGTGCTAACTTTGGAGGCAGCACTAAACCATTATCATCGGAGTGAGTCATAATTAAAGCTCCCATTAATCTAGTTGAAACACCCCAAGAAGTTGCCCACACATAATCCAAAGAACCAGTTTTATTTGCAAATTTAACATCAAATGCTTTTGCAAAATTTTGACCTAAAAAATGAGAAGTTCCAGCCTGCAATGCTTTACCATCTTGCATTAAGGCTTCAATACAATAAGTTTCTTCTGCTCCAGCAAATCTTTCACTTTCTGATTTAAGTCCCTTAATCACGGGTATTCCCATAAAATTTTGAGCAAATTCAGCATAAATATTATTCATTAATTCAGCTTCATCTAAAGCTTCTTGTTTTGTTGAGTGAGCTGTATGACCCTCTTGCCATAAAAACTCGGCAGTTCTCAAAAACAATCTAGTTCTCATTTCCCATCTCACAACATTAGCCCACTGGTTTATAAGTATAGGAAGATCTCTGTATGATTGAATCCAGTTTTTATAAGTATTCCAAATAATTGCTTCGCTGGTTGGTCTTACAATTAATTCTTCTTCAAGCTTAGCTTTTTCGTCTACAATTAATTTTCCAGGATTTTCATCATCATTTTTTAATCTATAATGTGTAACTACAGCACATTCTTTTGCAAACCCTTCGGCATTTTTTTCTTCAGCCTCGAACAAACTTTTCGGAACAAACAGAGGAAAGTAAGCATTTTGATGACCAGTCTCTTTAAACATTATATCGAGTTGGGCCTGCATTTTTTCCCAAATAGCATAACCATACGGTTTTATCACCATACATCCTCGAACAGATGAGTTTTCTGCTAAATCAGCTTTAACTACTAACTCGTTGTACCATTTTGAATAATCTTCTTCTCTTTTAGTTAACTTTTTAGACATGAATTGCTATTGGCATAATTATTGATTAATTTTAAGTGTAGCTAAATTAATTAAATTATAAATAAAATGAGATACTTAATATTATTACTTTTTACATTATCATTAATTAGTTGTGGACCCTTGAATTCAATCAACTCAAGTACTAGTGATGGTATTTACGGTAATAATAGTGAAGTTTCAGGTAATAACAGTGCATTTTATAAAAATTATTTTGAACAAAAATCTGATGAATTGGGTCTTAATAGCTCAATAAACGATTCAGTGCTCACAGACATAAATTCTTATTCTTCAAATACAAATATTTCTTACTCAAATAGTAATGGTTCTTGGGGAGATAATCCAACCTCAGTAAATATAATTTTTAGAGATCGTTATGTTTACAAACCTTACATGAATTATTACCCTTATGGATATAATTGGTATGACAATTATATGACAAGCTATTGGAATAGATGGTACTCTCCTTGGGGATATAACTACCCAAGATATAGAAACGGATATGGATATGGATATGGATATGGATATGGATATGGATATGGATATGGAATGTGGAATAATTGGTGGCATCCATACTATAATGGACCAGATTATAATGATCCATATTATTACAGAAACGAAAATAGAGTTGCTTATATGAATGGTAAAAGAAGTTCTATATATTCAACTGATAAAGGAATTCTTGAAAACTCATCTAACTCAAACGTTACAACAAATTATAATGTTGGAAGGAATGACAGTAAAATAGTAAATTCCAAAACTGGAGAAAAATCAGAACAAATAAAGAATAGAAATATTAATAGAGTATATTATGCTCTAAAAAATAGTCAAGGCAGAGTAGGACCAGCTAGAGGATACCAAAACAGAGGTGAAGTTGGAAATTATGGAAATTCTGCAACTGATAACAAATCAAAATCTAATTTTCAAGCAAGTAAATATGGATCAAATACAAGATCATATGATGTTTCGAGATCTAGCAAGGGTTCCTTAAACAAAGGAAGGGTTTATTCTAGACCTGAAAATAATAGTAATAATTCCAGTAATACAAGAAGTTATTCTAGACCAGAAAGCAACAGTAATAATTCTAGTAATAAAGCTAGAAATTATTCAAGACCTCGATCAAATACTTCGTCAAGCTCAAGCAGTTCTAGACCGACCTACAGTCCGCCATCTAGCTCATCAAGGTCTAGTGTTGGTAATGTGAGCAGCAGTAGTTCTTCAGGAAGATCAGGTGGCGTATCTAGAGGTAAAAGATAATGTCTTAAATGTTACATAGAAAAATTTCATTTTTATTATTAATTTTTTCATTTTCTTTAAACTCACAAAGTTTAAATGATTTTTTAAAAATTTCTATTGATAATCCAGTTGGTTCTGCAAGGTTTGAGTCAATGGGAGGTGCATTTGGTGCTCTTGGTGGTGATTTGTCTGCAATTAACGTTAACCCTGCTGGCAGTGCTGTTTTCAACGATAATCAATATGAGTTTACACTTTCTAACAGTAAAAAATCAACTAAATCCTATTATTATTCTGACACATCTGTTAAAAATAAAAATAAGTTTAGCGTTAATCAAGGCGGTGGAGTTTGGGTTTTTAAAAACTATGGAGGAGGAAATGTTAATAAAATTTCTTTCAGTGTAAATGCTCAAACTAATAGTTCCTATTATGATAATTTTGAAATAAAAGGTAAAAATCAATTTAATTCAATTGATAAATTTTTCCTTAACAATTCTAATGGAGTTACCGTTTCAGATTTAAGTGTTGGTACAAATGAATCCACCACAGAAGTTTATAAATTTCTAGGAGAGTATTATGGTTTTTCAGCGCAACAAGCATTCTTGGCATACCAAGGTTATCTAATTGACTTTGATGATTCAAATAATACCTTTTATTCGCTTGCACGCTATAATAATGGAGTTGATCAACAATACACAAGTGATTCTAAAGGTTACAATAATAAATACAACTTAAATATTGCAATTCAGTTTAAGGAAGATTTTTATTTCGGATTAAACATAAACACACACGAAGTTTATATAGAAAACTACACTAGACTTTTCGAGTCAAATTTTGATGAAGACTCAGCAATAAAGTCAATTTTATTTGAAAACAGACTAACAACTTACGGAGAAGGGTTTTCTTTTCAGATTGGTGCATTAAGAAAATTTAATAAATTAAGAATTGGAGTTTCTTATCAATCACCAACGTGGTATACACTTTGGGATGAAACATCACAATATCTAGAAACCGAATCAGTTGATTTAAATGGATTAAATTACAGAGATATAGTTGACCCAAGAATAACAAATTTATATCCAAAATATAAATTAAACTCACCATCCTCTATAACACTAAGCTCAGCTTTGGTTATTGGAAAAATTGGATTATTAAGTTTTGATGTAATATCTAAAGATTATTCGAAAATTAAAGTCAAACCAAAAAATGAGTTCACTGATTCTAATAATTTAATTAAATCGCAACTACAAAGTACATTAAATTTTAAAATTGGTTCTGAAATAAGATTGAATAAATTAAGCTTAAGAGCTGGTTTCAATTCCATCGAAAGCCCATTAACAAATTTCACTGAAAACAGTACTTCTCTCGCATATGGGTTTGGTTACGATTTTGGAAATACATTAATTAATTTTTCTCACAAAACATTAGAACAAAGTAAAAATCATCAATTATTTGACACTGGGCTGTCTGATATAGCTTTATTAGAATCAACTAAATCAATCTCATCATTATCAATTGTATTTAAATTTTAGAATTAATTAATCTTTAATTAACTTTGCAACACATTTATTATCAATATGAAATACGAAAAATTTTTTGAAGAACAAATAGATATTGCCGGGGATGATCATTTAAGTTCCTCACCCGATACTCCACTAAGAGAAGATGCTTTTGAAATAAGTGATGAAGAAAAAATTTCAATCATAGAAAAAAACGTTTACAATATTTTAGAGACAATTGGTATGGACCTTACAGACGACAGTTTGAAAGGCACACCAAAAAGAGTCGCTAAAGCATGGGTTAATGAACTTTTTGGAGGGTTAAATCCAGATAAAATGCCAAAAGCATCAACATTTGATAATAAATATTTATATAAAGAGATGTTGGTAGAAAAAAATATTACAGTTTATTCAACCTGTGAACATCATTTATTACCAATAATTGGGAAAGCTCATGTTGCATACTTTTCCAAAGGAAATGTAATTGGTTTATCCAAAATGAATAGAATTGTTGATTATTTTTCAAAACGTCCTCAAGTTCAAGAAAGACTTACTATCCAAGTAGTAAAAGCTTTACAAGAAGCACTTGGTACTGAAGATGTTGCATGTGTTATTGATGCTAAACATTTGTGTGTCAATTCGAGAGGAATAAAAGATGTAGATTGCAGTACTGTTACTGCTGAATTTGGAGGTAAGTTTAAGGATAAAAATGTTAAAAGAGAATTTTTAGGTTATATTAGTAATTAAAGCTGAAATAATTTGAAATGATTTCAAACTACGCTAAAAATTTAAAATTATACAATTCCTTAACTGGCAAAAAAGAAAAATTCATACCAATTCAAGAACTCAATGTTGGTATGTATGTTTGTGGTCCAACTGTGTACAGTAATGCACATTTAGGAAATTGCAGGACATTTATCTCATTTGATTTAATATACAGATATTTAAAACACTTAGGTTATAATGTAAGATATGTAAGGAATCTAACTGATGTAGGTCATTTAGAAAATGAAGATGATACAGGTGAAGATAAGGTCTCTAAAAAAGCAAGACTTGAGAATTTAGAACCTATGGAAGTAGTACAAAAATACACATTAGATTTCCATAGTATTTTAAATAAGTTAAACACATTACCACCTAGTATAGAACCTAGTGCAACTGGCCATATAATTGAACAAATTGATAGCATAAAACAAATATTAAAATCTGGATTTGCATACGAGAAAAATGGTTCAGTATATTTTGATATTATGAAATTCAATGAATCTAAAACTTATGGAAAATTAAGTGGAAGAAAAATTGAAGAAATGCTAAATCAATCAAGATCTTTAGATGGATCTGTTGATAAAAAAAACCCACAAGATTTCGCATTGTGGAAAAAAGCTGAAAAAAATCATATTATGTTTTGGGATTCTCCTTGGGGAAAAGGGTTCCCAGGGTGGCATCTTGAATGTACATCAATGAGTAAAAAATATCTTGGAGATTATTTTGATATTCACGGTGGAGGCATTGATTTAAAATTTCCGCATCACGATTGTGAGATAGCTCAGTCCGAAGCAATTGACGGAAAAAATCCAGCAAAATTTTGGATGCATACCAATATGTTGACTTTAAATGGGAAAAAAATGTCAAAATCAATTGAGAATTTTATTTTACCTAACGAAGTTTTTAATGGTAATAATAAAATCTTAAGCAAATCATTTAGCCCAAATGTTGTTAAATTCTTTATTTATCAAGCTCACTACAGAAGCGTGTTGGATCTAAGCAACGATGCTTTAATTGCTTCAGAAAAAGGATTTAAAAAATTAATGAGTGGATTTTTATCAATTTCTAAGTTAAATCATAATAGTGAGGTTTCTGACTTTGATATAGACCTTTGGATTAGTAAATGTTATGCTAAAATGAATGACGATTTTAACACTCCAATGTTAATAGCCGAATTATTTGAATGTGTAAAGTTTATAAATAATGTTAAAATCAATTCAAAAAATTTAAACACTAAGGATAAAGAAAGGCTAGCCATAACTTTTAATGATATTTTGTTTAATATTTTAGGCTTTAATAGTGAGATAAGTAAGGTTGAAAAATCAAATTCTCAAAATGAACTAGTTGAGTTATTAATTAAAATAAGATCTCAAGCCAGAAATGATAAAAACTTTACATTATCAGATCAAATAAGAGACGAGTTATTTAAACTTGGAATACAATTAAACGACGATAAAAACAGCTCTTCATTTGAATTAATTTAATGAAAAGAATTATTATTTTTCCATTTTTAATTTTAATTAAATTTTACCAATCTTTCATTTCTCCATTATTACCATCGACATGTAGGTATACTCCAACTTGTTCTGAATATGCTAAACAATGTTTAACAAAACATGGTCTTTTCAAGGGTTCATTAATGAGTGTTAAAAGAATATTAAAATGTAATCCATGGGGCGGAAATGGATATGATCCCATACCTTAGTGTAATTAATAAAAATTTAGATTATGATGTTTTTTAAAATAGATTGGGCTCCAAATGAAATTCTTTTTGAAGTTTTTTCTTTAACAATATATTGGTACAGTGTAATGTTTATAATAGCTTTTTCTTTAGGCTATTATATTGTTCAAAAAATATATATTAATGATAACAAGTCTGTTACATTAGTAGAACCACTTTTTATATATGTAGTATTTGGAACTCTTATTGGAGCAAGATTAGGTGAGGTGTTTTTTTATAATTGGGATTATTTTCAAAATAATTTAATAGAGATTTTTCTTCCTATAAAAAAAGATATAAATAGTTCATTTCTTTTTGGAATCATTGATGGTTGGAAATTTGTAGGTTACAGAGGATTAGCTAGTCATGGTGCAACTATTGGAATAATAACTGCTATGTTCATTTACAAATACAAATTCAAATACAATTCAGTATTATGGATTTTTGATAGAATTGTAATTCCGATTTCGATAGGTGGAATGTTTGTGAGAATTGGAAATTTTTTTAATTCTGAAATTGTAGGGAATTATACTAATTCAAATTTTGGTGTAGTGTTTCAAAATAATGGCGAAATTTTTCCAAGACATCCTGCGCAATTATACGAAGCTTTCGGTTATTTATTATTATTTATTCTTCTTTGGAACATTTACTGGAAAACAGATTTAAAAAAATACAAAGGATTCATTTTTGGATTGTTTTTAACTTGCCTTTTTTCAATAAGAATGTTAGTTGAAAATGTTAAAGAAAGTCAAGGAGGACTTGAAGATACTCTAGGAATTTTATCAACTGGCCAGTGGCTAAGTATACCTTTTATAATTATAGGAATAGTCCTAATGCTATATTCAAGAAGAAAGTATGCTTGAATTATTTCTTTAAACTTTTTCTTAATGTATCAAACATAACAGGTGTAGCGATAAAAACAGAAGAGTAAGTACCAACTAAAACACCAACAATTAAAGCGAACATAAATCCTCTAATTGATTCTCCTCCAAAAAGGAAAATAGCAAGTAATACAACCAAAGTAGTAAAAGAAGTATTTAAAGTTCGGCTCAAAGTACTATTCAGTGCACCATTAACAGTTTTTTTAAACTCCCATGATTTATTTATTAATCTAAACTCTCTGATCCTGTCAAACACAACCACAGTATCATTTAAAGAATATCCAATTACTGTTAGAACTGCAGCAATAAAGGCTTGATTTATTTCCATATTAAAAGGCATAAAAGAATATGTTAAAGAAAATATCCCTAATACTATTAAAACATCATGAAAAACTGCAGTAACGGCTCCTAAAGAGTATTGCCAATCTCTAAACCTTAGCAAAATATACAAGAAAACCACAAATAATGAACCAAATATTGCTAAAAACGAATTCTTTTTAATATCATCGGCAATGGTAGGTCCAACCTTAGAAGACCCCATTATTCCAACAGATTTATCGTCAGCTCCATTTACAAAATCATCATAAGTTAAATTTTCAGGAAACTTAGTTTTTAAAGCATCAAACATCTTTTGTTGAATTTCGTTATCAACTTCAATACCTTCAACATCAACTTTATAATTAGTAGTAATTTTTAATTGATTGTCTGAACCAAATGTTTTTGCTTCTGCATTCCCTAAAACATCAATCAATGAAGCCTGTATTTCACTTTGATTTACATCATTATCAAACCTCACAGTATATGTTCTTCCTCCAACAAAATCAACACCTTGATTTAATCCGTTTGTACTTAATGAATATAAACTAATTAATAGTAAAGAAACTGAAACAAAATAAGCTACTTTTCTCTTTTGTAAAAACCTAATAGAAAGTTTACTAAATAGGTTTTTAGTAAGTGTTGTAGAGAAATCAAGAATTCTACCTTTTGATAGTCTTGAGTCAACTAACATTCTTGTAATGAAAATTGCAGTAAATAAAGACGTAGCAATACCTATAAGTAAAGTTGTTGCAAAACCTTTTATTGGACCTGATCCAAAAACAAAAAGGATTAATGCGGTAAGACCAGTGGTAATATTAGCGTCCAAAATTGAAGATAATGCGTTACTAAAACCATCTCCAACAGAATGCTTGAGACCTTTTCCTCTTCTTAATTCTTCTCTAATTCTTTCAAAAATAAGTACGTTAGCGTCAACTGACATACCAATTGTTAAAACAATACCAGCAATCCCTGGTAAGGTTAGTACAGCTCCTAGACCCGCTAAAATTCCAAATATTAAAACTAAGTTCAATACCAGAGCAACATCAGCATATATCCCAGCTCTACCATAATAAAAAATCATCCAAATAAGAACCAGAATTAGAGCTATAATAAAAGAATTTATACCTTTTTCAATATTTTCTTTTCCAAGCGATGGGCCAACTACCTCAGATTCAATAATTTCAGCTGAAGCAGGTAATTTTCCCGCTCTTAAAACATTAGCTAAATCAATTGCTTCATTTAATGTGAATTGACCAGATATTTCAGATCTACCTCCAGAAATTGCACCTCTTGAAACTCCAGGTGCAGAGTAAACTATATCATCTAAAACAATAGCAATATTGCTTTTATCTTTATAAGCGTTACCTGTCATTTCTTCCCATTTTCTAGCACCCTTTCCGTTCATTTGCATTGAAACAGCTGCTGCACCAACCTGGTCATAGGATTGACTCGCATCAACAACTACACTACCACTAAGTGGAGGCTTATTATCTCTATTAGATTTTATTGCATAAAGATCAACAACACTATTAGATAGATCGGCCTTGCCAAAAAGGAAACGAGTAAATCTTTTTTCTGAAGGAAGTAGCTGTCTAATTTCTGGCATTGACAAATACTCCTCAATTTTCTTTTGATCTTTTGCTAAAAATTGAGCGATTACAGGACCTCCTTGAAAACCAGTTCCAACTAAATAATCAAAAAGAGGATTTTTAATACTAGAATTAATTGAATCATTAGCTTCAACATCAGCTAATAAATCATCAATTTCTGATGTTTCCGTAATTTCTAACTTATCATCATCCTCTACTAAAATAGTTTTCAAAGCTTCATTAGCTTTTGATAAAAAAGGTAAAAAATCATCGTTTTTTTCAGTGTACCAAAATTCTAACTGAGCAGTGCTTTGAAGAAGGTTTTTAACTCTAGCTACATCTTTAGCACCAGGCAACTCAACTCTAATTCTTCCAGAGTTACCTAAACGTTGAATATTGGGCTGAGTTACTCCAAATTTGTCTATTCTTTTTCTTAAAACTTCAAAAGCTGAAACGATAGATTCATCAATTTTTCTTCTAATTATTGGTTTAACCTCAGCGTCAGACATTTCGAAATTAATTTCGTCACTTAATGATCTATTTGCAAAAATATCTGGAGATGCCAAAGGCGTATCACTACTAATTTCTTCAAAAGCATTAAAAAATGATTCCACATAAGTATCATCAGATTCTTTTTGCAAAATATCAGCATCGTTCAATGCTTTGTTAAATACAGGATCTTTAGAGTTTTCTGAGAGACCTTTTAATATATCCTTAACTGATACTTGGAGAGTAACATCTATACCTCCTTTTAAATCTAAACCTTTATTTAATTCTTTATTTTTTGCACTTTTATATGTTGTGAAGCCAAGAACAGACTCATCAGAAATTGAATCTAAATAATTATTATATTTTTCTTCTCTTAAATCAACAAAATTTTCTTGTTGATTTGAAATAGATTTTATAGAATATTCAGAAGCACTATCCTCAATGCCTGATGTTATAAAAGTGAATGAAATCTGATAAACACTTACAAGAGTGAAACAAAAAGCAAAAAACTTTATTAGACCATTATTATGCATAATATTTTATTTATGAGTTCTTTTTTTAAAACGAGCAAATATATGATTTACTTGATGATAAAGCAATTCTAAAAATAAACATCAAAGTAATTTATTAGATTGATTGTACCTACAGAGCTAAATTCATTTTTCTAACAGCTGATGCACTGTCAGCAAATTTTACCATTTCCTGATCGTTTAATTTTAAATTTATAATTTTTTCACATCCATTTTTTCCAATAATACATGGAACACCAATACAAATGTCATCTTGGTTATACTCTCCATCCAAAAATACTGAACATGGAATAATTCTCTTTTCATCATTTAAAATTGATTTTACTAAAAAAGCAACTGAAGCACCAGGTGCGTACCAAGCTGATGTACCTAAGAGTTTAGTAAGTGTTGCTCCTCCAACCATCGTACTGGCTGAAACCTTTTCTAATTCTTCTTCAGAAATTAAGTCAGAAATTGGTAAGCCATTATAAGTAGCTAATCTTGTTAATGGAATCATTGTAGTATCTCCATGACCACCTATTACCATTCCATGAATATCATTTGCAGGTCTATCGAGTGCCTGCGAAAGATATGTTTTAAATCTAGAACTGTCTAAAGCACCTCCCATACCTATTACTCTATTTTTAGGTAATCCAGTTGATTTTAGTGCTAGATAAGTCATAGTGTCCATAGGATTAGAAACAACAACGATAATTGTATTCGGAGAATGTTTTAAAATATTTTCAGAAACTGTTTTTACTATTCCTGCGTTAATTCCAATTAACTCCTCTCTTGTCATTCCAGGTTTTCTAGGAATACCAGATGTAATAACTACAACATCACTATCAGATGTTTTTGAATAATCACCAGTGGTTCCAATTATTTTTGTTCCAAAACCTATAGTTGTTTGAGTTTGCATCATATCTAATGCTTTACCCTCAGCAAAACCTTCTTTGATATCTAAAAGAACAACTTCACTTGCAATAGATTGAGTTGCAATTACTTCTGCACAAGTTGATCCAACATTTCCTGCACCTACAATAGTTACTTTCATTTATTTAATAATTTTTTATTAGACGTCGATATTAGCGTATGTAGCATTTTTTTCAATGAATTCTCTTCTTGGTGGAACTTCGTCACCCATTAACATTGAAAATACCCTGTCAGCTTCAACTGCGTTATCAATTGTTACCTTTCTAAAAGTTCTAAACTCTGGATTCATTGTAGTGTCCCAAAGCTGAATAGCATTCATTTCTCCTAAACCTTTATATCTCTGAATTGAAACTCCTTGTCCAAAATCATCCATAATCTTATCTCTTTCCTCATCATTCCATGCATATAATTTCTTAGCACCTTTCTTAACAAGATATAATGGAGGTGTAGCGATATAAATATTTCCGTTTTCGATAAGTTCTTTCATATATCTAAAAAAGAAAGTTAAAATCAGTGTTGCAATGTGACTACCGTCAACATCAGCATCACACATAATTACAACCTTATGATACCTTAATTTTTCTAAATTAAGAGCTTTACTGTCATCTTCTGTTCCAATTGTAACGCCAAGAGCAGTATATATATTTCTTATTTCCTGGTTTTCAAAAACTTTATGTTGCATGGCTTTTTCAACATTAAGTATCTTACCTCTCAATGGTAAAATAGCTTGAAAATTTCTATCTCTTCCTTGTTTAGCTGTTCCACCTGCAGAGTCTCCCTCAACTAAAAAAACTTCACAAAGTTCTGGATTTTGTTCTGAACAATCTGAAAGTTTCCCAGGCAATCCTCCTCCACTCATTACTGTTTTTCTTTGAACCATTTCACGAGCCTTACTAGCTGCATGTCTAGCTTGAGCGGCAAGAATAACCTTTTGTACAATAATTTTAGCATCCATAGGATTTTCTTCTAAATAGTTCTCAAGCATTTCAGAAACCGCTTGAGACACAGCAGAGTTTACCTCCCTGTTTCCTAATTTAGTTTTAGTTTGACCTTCAAATTGAGGCTCAGCAACCTTAACTGAAACTATGGCTGTAAGACCCTCTCTAAAATCATCACCAGCAACATCAAACTTTAATTTTTCAAGCATTCCAGATGAATCAGCATACTTTTTTAAAGTTGATGTCAAACCTCTTCTAAAACCTGCTAAATGAGTCCCTCCTTCATGAGTATTAATATTATTCACATAAGAATGTAGATTCTCTGAAAATGATGTATTATAAATCATCGCTACTTCAACAGGAATACCATTTTTCTCTCCTTCCATTGAAATAACATCAGATGTTAAAGGCTCTCTGTTTTCATCTAAAAATCTAATAAATTCTTTTAAACCTTCTTCAGATTTAAAAACTTCTTTAACATACTCGCCGTCAACTTTAGTTCGTTTGTCAGTTAAAGAAATAGTAATTCCCTTATTTAAAAAAGATAATTCTCTCATTCTGTTAGCTAAAGTTTCGTAGCTATATTCTTGAGATTCTTTAAAAATTGATTTATCTGGTCTAAATGTAACTTCGGTACCTTTTTTTGATGTGGTACCATCCTGCTTGACTGGAAACAAGGCTTTTCCTTTACTGTATTCCTGAATCCAAATTTTTCCCTCTCTAAATACTCTTGCAGTAAGATGATCTGATAATGCATTCACTACAGAAACACCTACGCCGTGTAATCCGCCAGACACTTTGTAAGAATCCTTATCAAACTTACCTCCTGCTCCAATCTTTGTCATTACTACTTCTAAAGCAGAAACACCTTCTTTTTTATGAATACCTACAGGAATTCCTCTACCATTATCATCAACAGAAATTGAATTATCTTCATTTATTGAAACATTAATTTCGTTACAATGGCCAGCCATTGCCTCATCTATAGAATTATCAACAACTTCATAAACTAAGTGATGTAAACCACGCACACCAACATCGCCAATATACATCGATGGTCTCATTCTAACATGCTCCATTCCCTCAAGAGCCTGTATACTATCAGCAGAATACTGATTCTTATCTATTTCTTCGCTCATTTTATATGATTTTTAATAAATTTTCGGTTAAAACAAATATAACTAATTAACAAAATAAATTAGTTAATTATCAGAGTTGAATAGGGGTAAGTTATCAACAATTTTAACTTAAAATTATTATCAATTAATAAGAGTCATTATGGACGTTAGAAACTGATCTACCAGACGGATCATTTAGATTTTTAAATGTCTTATCCCATTCTAATGCAATTGGTGTACTACATGCAACTGAGGGAACTGAAGGAACTGTGGTAGCAGAAGTTTCTGATGGGTAATGTTCCTCAAAAATCGATCTGTAGTAATACTCTTCTTTTGACATTGGAGTTTGGAAAGGAAAAGTGAATTTTGCATTTTTAAACATGTCATCAGTTACCTTTTCATTCACTAAATCTTTCAAACTATCTATCCAATCGTATCCTACTCCATCACTAAATTGCTCCTTTTGCCTCCAAGCTACTGATTCAGGAAGGTACTGTTCAAAACTTTTTCTTAAAACCCATTTTTCCATTTTTTCAGAGTTAATCATCTTGTCTTTTGGATTAATTCTCATTGCAACATCAATAAATTCTTTATCTAAAAACGGAACTCTACCTTCAATTCCCCAAGCTGCCAAAGACTTATTAGCTCTTAAGCAATCGTATTGATATAATTTATCTAATTTTCTTACAGTTTCCTCGTGAAATTCTTTAGAATCGGGTGCTTTATGAAAATACAAATAACCACCAAAAATTTCATCAGCCCCCTCTCCAGATAAAACCATTTTAATACCCATAGATTTAATAACTCTAGCCATCAAGTACATTGGCGTAGAAGCTCTAATTGTAGTTACATCATAGGTTTCCAGATGATAAATAACGTCTTTAATAGCATCTAAACCTTCTTGTACAGTAAACGTTATTTCATGGTGAATAGAATCAATATGGTCAGCTACCTTTTGAGCAGCTATTAAATCGGGAGAACCTTTCAAACCTACAGCAAACGAATGAAGTTGAGGGTACCAAGCAGATTTAACATCGTTTGACTCAACTCTATTTTTTGAATATTTTTTAGCAAGTGCAGAAGTAATTGAGGAATCTAAACCACCTGACAATAATACACCGTAAGGAACATCACTCATAAGTTGCCTGTGAACAGCATTTTCTAAAGCAGTTTGTAAATCCTCTAGGTTTGTTTTATTGTCTTTTACAGAATCAAAATTCATCCAATCTCTATCGTACCATTTTACTAGCTGATTATCCGTGCTAGACATAAAATGTCCAGGGGGGAAAATCTCAATTTTATTACAAATTCCCTCCAAAGCTTTAAGTTCAGAAGAAATGTAAAAAGTCCCATGTTTATCCCAACCCATGTATAAAGGAATAATCCCCATATGATCACGAGCAATTAAATATTCATCATTCTGTTCATCGTACAGAACAAAACCAAAAATACCGTTCAAATCATCAATAAAATTCACTCCTTTTTCCTTGTAAAGAGCTAGGATTATTTCACAATCCGAATTAGTTTGAAAAGCATAATCAGAACTAAGTTGAGCTCTTAATTGCTGATGATTATAAATTTCACCGTTAGCAGCTAAAATTAAATTTTTATCATCACTATAAATTGGTTGATTTCCTGAGGCAGGATCAACAATAGCTAATCTTTCATGAGCTAATAAAACATTTTTTCCACAATGAATTCCGTTCCAGTCAGGACCTCTATGTCTAACTTTTTTTGACATTTCCAAAACTTGAGATCTTAACAAATCGGAAGATTGTTTTAAATCCAAAGCACATACAATTCCACACATAATAAAAATTTTAAGCAAATATGATATAAATAGTTTAATTTATTATCAAATTTAAAGATATTAACTACATATTTATGCATAAAATTCTAAATTAGTATAAATATGTAATTAAATATTAATAAAAATAAAAATCATATTTAAAAGTGAAACTTTTACTAATTTGGTTTTGTTAAAAATTTTAGATGAATCCAATCGTATTTTTGAAAAATGTTAGTATTAAACAAAACAATACTCCAATTCTAACAAATATTAATTTAAGTGTTGAAAAAGGAGAGTTTATATATTTTATAGGTAAAACTGGAGTAGGTAAAAGCAGCTTGTTAAGAATTCTTTACGGGGATATTATAATTAAGGAAGGAGAGGCTAAAATTTTAGACACAAATTTAATTAAAATAAAAGACAAGGAAATTCCTTTATTGAGAAGAAAACTTGGTATTGTTTTTCAAGATTTCAAACTGCTTCCTAACATAACAATAAAAAAAAATCTTGAATTTGTTCTAAGAGCAACAGAATGGAAAGATTCAAAAAAAATAAATTCTAGAATAATTGAAGTTCTTGATAAAGTTAAGCTTGATCATGTAATTGAAAAATATCCATTTGAACTTTCAGGCGGAGAACAACAAAGAGTTGCAATTTCAAGAGCACTATTAAATAATCCTGAGATAATTTTAGCGGATGAACCGACAGGAAATCTTGATCCTGCTACAAGTTCAGAAATAATGAATTTAATTAAAGAAATTAATAATAGTGGAACAACTATTTTAATCGCAACACACGATTATGATATAATATCAAAATTTCCAGAAAAAACAATAAGAATTGAAAAAGAAAGGTTTTTTGAGCTTTCTAAAAAATCATAAAAATAATTTTATGGTCTAAAAGTGATTTTTCTCATACGCAAACTAGCTGGAGTAACTTCTAAATATTCATCTACTTTAATATACTCCATACATTCCTCTAAAGAAAAATCGACTTTAGGAGCAATTTTCATGGCATCATCAGTTCCAGATTTACGCATATTAGTCAATTGTTTTCCTTTAATTAAATTGACACCCATATCTGTATCTTTACTGTTTTCTCCAACAACTTGACCAATATAAATTTCTTCATTAATATCTATAAAAAAACGTCCTCTGTCTTGAAGTCTATCTATGGCATAAGCTGTCGCTTTTCCAGCTGCAGAAGAAACAATAGCACCTTTAATATCCTCTGAAAATTCACCCTTAAAAGGACCATATTCACTAAACCTATGATTAATAATTGCTGTACCTGCTGTTGCAGTTAAAATTCTGTTACGTAATCCTATTAATCCTCTTGACGGAATTGTAAACTCTAAATGTTGTAAATCTCCTTTAGGTTCCATTACCAATAAATCTCCTTTACGTAAAGAAACTAAATTAATTGCTTTAGAAGCACTTTCTTCAGGAACATCAATAGATAGAGTTTCATATGGCTCAGATTTAACTCCATTAATTTCTTTTATGATTACCTGAGGCCTCCCAACTTGTAATTCATAACCCTCTCTTCGCATTGTCTCAATAAGTACAGACAAGTGTAAAACTCCACGACCAAAAACATTAAACTTATCTTCACTATCAGTTGTATCAACACGAAGAGCTAAGTTTTTTTCCATTTCCTTAAACAATCTATCACGTAAATGACGAGAAGTCACATACTTACCTTCTTTGCCAAAAAACGGAGAATTATTGATTGTAAACAACATACTCATTGTGGGTTGATCTACTTCAATTCTAGGTAACGCTTCAGGATTTTCAACATCTGCAATAGTATCGCCAATTTCAAATCCTTCTAGTCCTGTTATAGAGCAAATATCTCCACTTCTTACTTTAGAGACTTTAGCCTTTCCCATTCCCTCAAAAACATGAAGTTCTTTAATTCTTACTTTTTTAGTAGAACCATCAGCTTTACACAACATGTAATCTTTATTCTCTTCTAAGTCACCTCTAAACACACGTCCAATAGCAAGTCTTCCAGTAAATGAAGAAAAATCTAAAGATGTGATTTGCATTTGAGGCGAACCTTCTCTGTAAGGAGCTTCTGGGATAGACTCAATTACAGCATCTAATAAATCAATAATATTTTCTTTTGGATCTTGCCAATCAGTTGACATCCATCCGTTTTTAGCAGAACCATAAATAGTTGCAAAATTCAACTGATCTTCTGTTGCGTCTAACGCAAACATCAAATCAAATACTTTTTCATGTACTAAATCTGGTGTACAGTTTTCTTTATCCACTTTATTTACTACTACAATTGGAGTTAATCCTAATTCTAAAGCTTTTCCAAGCACAAAACGAGTTTGCGGCATCGGCCCTTCAAAAGCATCAACCAACAATAAAACACCATCAGCCATTTTTAAAACTCGCTCTACTTCACCACCAAAATCAGCGTGACCAGGTGTATCAATTACATTAATTTTTACATCTTTATAATTTACAGAAACATTCTTTGAAAGAATAGTAATTCCTCTTTCACGTTCCAAGTCATTATTATCTAACAACAATTCTTTACGTTCTTTTCGATCGTCTAAAATTTTCGCTTGATCTATAATTTTATCAACTAAAGTTGTTTTCCCGTGGTCAACGTGCGCTATAATTGCGATGTTTCTTATTGATTGCATCTGTACATTCTATAATTTCGCGCAAATGTAATGTCTTTTTACATACTAATTGCATCAAAACCATAGAACTACAGAATATTATTTAATTTAGCATAAATTTAATTTCTAAAATGATAGATAATATTCCAAACATTAAGAATACTGGTTCTAATAATTTTTTTCTAATTGCAGGACCTTGTGCAATTGAAGGAGAAGAAATGGCTTTAGAAATTGCTGAGAGAATATTTAAAATTACTAACAGATTGGAAATTCCTTTTATTTTTAAAGGTAGTTTTAAAAAAGCTAACAGAAGTAGAATTGATAGTTTTACAGGGATTGGAGATGAAAAAGCATTGGGAATTTTAAAAAAAGTTGGTGAAAAATTTAATGTACCAACAATAACAGATATTCACGAAATTAAAGATGCAGAATTTGCTGCAAAATACGTAGACATTCTTCAAATACCTGCATTTTTAGTAAGACAAACAGACTTATTAGTAGCTGCAGCTAAAACAGGAAAGTATATAAGTTTAAAAAAAGGGCAATTTATGAGTCCTGAAAGCATGTCTCATGCAGTAAAAAAAATAAAAGATTCTGGAAATAATAATACCTTAATTACCGAAAGAGGAAACATGTTTGGGTATCAGGATTTAATTGTTGATTTTAGAGGAATTCACACAATGAAAGAATTCGCTCCGGTTGTACTAGATGTTACTCATTCTCTTCAACAACCTAATCAATCTTCTGGAGTTACAGGGGGGAGACCTGATATGATTGAAACAATTGCTAAAGCTGGTATAGCAACAGGTGCAGATGGGATCTTTATTGAAACTCATTTTGATCCTCATAATGCAAAAAGTGACGGAGCTAATATGCTAAATATTAATAAGCTTGAAGGTTTACTAGAAAAATTAGTGATCATTAGAAAAGCTATTAACTCCTTCAAGTAAATCAAATTAACATATATTTGTCCTTCAAAAATTAGTTCTTTGAAAAATAATGGGGTCGACTGGTTTTGACAGCAGGTCCGGTTGAATTGTAAGCAGATCGAGCGCTGGATTATCGCTCGTAAATAAAATAATACCAAACCTTAAATGGCGAAAATAATTACGCTCTTGCAGCTTAATAACTGAATTATAGTAAGTTAAAGCCTTGTCCCGCCAGGCGGGAAAGTGAGATGTCTCAGAATAGCCCTTGTTGACGGCGATTCATGTTGAGACACCATCAAAGTCAACATAGAAATTCTAGAACTTCGATAGAATTTTAAAACTAAAGAAGATAAGTTTTATTTGGGCAGTTTTCAGTCAGAATATTATCGAAAATCAAGTGAAAACTAAATCTGTAGAAAGCTTTTTTATCGCTTGTTTGGACGAGGGTTCGATTCCCTCCGACTCCACAAATACCCTTGTAAGTTAATAATTTACAGGGGTTTTTAATTTATAATTACCTGAGTTGTTAATTGAAAGTCTTATCAATTTTTCCAAAAAGATTTAAAAAACAAACTTTTTAAACTAAACCAAAAGGCAAATATCCCTGAAAGATCTGTTTTAGGAGATTTACCATTTCCTATACGTTGAATTTGAAGTTCATACCAAGGTAATTCTACCCCACCAAGTTTATCTAAAAACTTAATGCCAATTCTAGGAGTTGGAGTATCAAATTGCTTTACAGAGCCATCAAAAATTTGATTAGCTAAATATGGATACAGACAAAATGGTCTTGCTAAGCCAACAACATCTAAACTACCATCTTCTAAAGCTTTTTCCATTACCTTAACCGTACGAAATCCTCCGGTTAACAACAAAGGTGTCTTTATTAATTTTCGAGCTTTTTCTATGTAATCTAGAAAATAAGCTTCACGCGACACTGTACTTTGCTTTTGAATTCCCTGAACCATAGCTGGTTTTTCATAAGTTCCGCCAGAAATTTCAATCAAATCAATTCCTTCATTCCCTAATAGTCGAATCACTTCCATCGATTCTTTTTCAGTAAATCCACCTCGCTGAAAATCTGCAGAATTAATCTTAATTCCTATTGGGTAATCCGAACCAACTTGTCGTCGAATTTCACGGTAAATTTCTAATACAAAACGTGCCCTATTAGTAAGTGAACCACCCCACTGATCAGTTCTAACATTACTAATAGATGATAAAAACTGACTAACCAAGTATCCATGGGCACCATGAATTTGGCAGCCTGTAAATCCAGCCTCTTTCATTATTCTAGCAGTAGTTCCAAAACGTTTTATAATGTCCCAGATTGCTTCTTCTGTTAATGCTTTTGGTGTTTTAAACATTTTGGAAGCACCACCCATCTTTAAAGGCACAGCAGATGGTCCTACTATTTCTCTGTTAATTGCTGCAAAAGCCTGCCTTCCCGGATGATTTATTTGTGGCCAAAGGTGCACATCTGTTCCTTCGACTGATTTAGCCCATTCTTTCAACAATTCAAAATCCTTATAATCTTCAACTACCACGTTACGCGCTTCACCAAGGGCCATAGAATCTACCATAATATTTCCGGTTATTAATAATCCTGGATTTCCTTTAGCCCATACTTTATAAGTGTTTATTAAACCCTTACTTGGGGCATGGTTTCGTGTTCCAAAATTTTCACTCATTGCAGATTTAGCAATTCTATTTTTTAAAACAGATCCATTAGGTAAAGTAAAAGAAGAAATAATATTTTTCATTTATTTTTTTTAATCTCAGTTAGACTTAAGTATCAGTTTTCTCAACCCAACAAACACAAATATAAAAACAGAGTAAATTATAAAAAATGGTATCACAAATTCATGTAATTTAAAAACTAACATAAATGCCATAATTAGTAATTGAAAACCAAGCCCATAAATAGACACTAAAGTCATAAACCATTTTGGAAACGGAGGGGTATATCTAGCATTTCTGTCCATGTAAAACATGACCTTATCAAAAGATATATATAAAGTATCATAAATTTTATAAAAAATATTTACCATATTCTGACTCTCACCCTCAAAAGCTTTAGGAGCACAATCTTCAATTATTCGACTTGTAGAATCTCCATTAACAGAATGTCTTAAAATAACGTAATAGTAATTAAATACTGTCCCTTGCATTTGAATTCCAATAAAAGCTAATAGCATTAGAAATATGGAAGACTGAGATAAATAACAGAAAGTTGACAAAAAACAAAAATTAAGTAAAAAATCAGCAATTGAATCATAATACCGACCAACATAAGAAGGTGTGTTTTTTAACCTTGAAAGTTCACCATCAGCAGCATCCAAAATAGATTTTAAAATAATAAAAAAAGCAGCTGTCACATAATATTCAATTATCATAAATCCAACAGATAATAAACCTGTTATAACAAACATAGTTGTGACATGAATAGGCGTAACAGTTGTGTTTTGAAAACGTTTTGCAATCCAATGACCAGCTGGTCTTCCATAATCTGATAAGTCTAAAAATTGAAATTCTTTAGGAAGTTTTGCCATTACATAAATCTCTTAAAAAGTTGGTCAAAAGTACGTATATAAATTTTAGTATTTACACTCTTCTCCACTTTGAAGATTTGTAGATTTCCAAGATAAATTTCCAGCTTTTTTTGCCTCGCAAGAATTACTATAAACTATATTATTACAAGCGCATACAGGCTCGTATATTTCAATACAAACAGCATCAGGATCAGGCGAAACATAGCAATCCCCTAAAACATCTTCACCATCATCACATGAAACAAAAATTAAAAACATTATAAACATTAAATTAAATTTCATAATGATATGTTTTTAGAGAGAATAATAGCATCATTTGTTACGAATGGCATTGGCATCATTAGCTTAGATCTTGGTTTAAAATTAAAATTAGTATTTGTCATCAGGTCAAATGAGGTTTCAATTAAATTAAATTCTGAATTAAGCTTATTATCAAAAACCATGTCAATAACAACTCTCTTGTCATTAAAAGAGGGGATATAAGTTAATACTCTTCCTGAATTAATTTTAAAATTTTCTTTTTTAAGAAATACATTTTGAACAGCTAAAGAATCAAAAACTAATGAATCTTTGGTCATTATTTGTAAAGAATTTATTTTTCTTTGAGGTATTATACTTAAAGAAACTTTCCGCTTATTTCCATAAACACTATCAGTTAAAACTTCAACAGTAGAAGAAGCGATATCCCTGTAATTAGTTTCATTAATATACCTGTAGGAAGTAGAGTATTTACTTCTTGAAATGAATTTTTTAACATCTGTTGATGGATTTTCACCTAAAAATTGCTTGGTAAAATCATCTAAATTTTGATCGTATGACATCCAAAATGATTCTGCTTTATCAATATCAGTATAATACACTATACTATTTGGTTTTTTATTTTCTTCATCAAATCCATTATTTATAAAAGCCATAAAGAACAAAAGCAAAGTTGTTAAACCCGTCAAACTGATCATGTGTTTTTTGTTAGAGTAATTTGAAAAAATTGGTAGTAAAAGTGAAAAAACTAAAATCAATAGAACAGAACTAATAAATAAGTTTTTAAGACCCAGCCCCACAGGGAACATTTTTAACTGAGGAGCAAACATATAAATTAAAGGTATACTTAAACATGTCCAAACAATCATTAATTTATTTGATTTAAGATTAAACACAAAAGCAGCTAAAATCGAAAAAAGAACAAAATAAACCGGAATTATAAAATACGCTGCGCCTTTTAAAAAGAGACTAATTAATAAATTGATTATAATCCAAAACAAAAGAGGAAAAATAATTAAATTAACACCAGAATATTTATTAAAGAATGGCCTGTAAATCAATAACAAACAAAATAAATTCAAAAATATAAAGCCGAATATATAGAAATACCCATTGTAAGTAAATCCATGTAACATATCAGAATGTTCTGGATTTAAAAAAACTATAAAATCCCATAATATTACAGTTAAACTAATGCAAACAAACAATGAAGTAACGAAAGGAGTAATTCCATTCAAAATTCCTTCTAATTTTAATTTATTTAATACTAATCCTAAGTAAATTAAAATGAAAAAAAATATTATTGACAAAATTAAAAGAGGAAAAATCCATGAATTTGAAAAATAAATTAATTTAAGAAAAGGAAAATTTGAGTACACATAATCCACATCACTATCAAGATTAGATAAATCACTTTTAGAAAAATGATTAACCATTGACATAAAATAATCTGCTTGATGTAAAAGAGTATTTCTGTCTAAACGATCATAATTGTCAAGCGAGGTGTGATAATCAAAATGATCACCAATAAATGCGAAATTAAAACCATTAACGTTTGCTTGTTCTCTAAAAACAGTTAAATCAGTATCATTAGGAAGCATTTTGTAAATACTATACATAAGTGAATTTGCAGCTGGAAAATTAGAGTTAGCATTAGCAAATTCGGAGATGAGTTTGCTATTCATTCCGTTTGTTTCCATTAACATATAGCTAGGTCCACCACTTCCCCTTGCTTCAAAATTTAAAACAAGTCCGACATTATCAATTAGTTTATGATTTTTAACAAAAGCCTCAGCTCCAAGTAAACCCATCTCCTCTGCATCTGTAAATACCAAGTGAATATCATTTACGGGAGTATTATTATTTAATAAAAATGCCCTAAATCCCTCGAGAATTGTTACTACTCCAGAACCTGCATCACTTGCTCCAAAAGAACTATGAGCACTTGAATCATAATGAGTTAATAGAACTAATGATTTTCCTTTCCTAGAGCCTTTAATTGTACCAATAATATTAGCAGCATTAGTCCCAACTCTTCTAGAACTCAATACAACCTGATTTTGAATTTCGGTTTCAAGACCCATTTTTTTAAGTTCATTTACTATATAATTTTGAACATCTTGATGATATTTAGAACCAGTGTAATGGGGCTCCTTTGAAATTACTTTTAAATGATTTAAGGCATTATCAAAGGAAAACCCTGTAGATTCAATTGATTTAACCGAACTGGGCATTAAATCATCAAAACTTAAATAAACAGTTAGAGATATTATTAAAATAGAAAGTAAAGTGTAGATATTTTTCATAAGCCTTTGTAGATACGTTTTAAAACAGCACTTAAAAAGATTGTTTTTGGAAAACTCAGCATGATTTTTAATTCTTCGATAAAACTTGATTTATTATCTAGAAATTTAAAAATAGTTTTAGGATTATTTTTATTAAACATGTCAGTGAACAACTGCTTTCCTAAGTGATTTTTATAATACAATACATCAAGAAAAATTAAATCATAAAACCAAAAACGATTTTTCTTCATAAATGTTTTGAAATTATCATTAGATTTTAAAAAATCTATAATCTTAGAGGTATTTTTATCAATATTTTTAAATGTATACCCAGTACTTGGTTTACTCCAACCACCAGCAGATCCAATATTTAAAATATTTTTTGTGTTAGCTTCAAAAAAAGGAAAACAAGTCATTGGGATTTGTCCGGATTCTTTGGACTTAATTTCAAAATCATCAATGCCAGACTTTAATAAATAGTTTTCGATTGAAGATTTGTATTTATTTTCATCCAATAATTTTTTAGAAAACAAGGTGTATTCAACCAAGGCTTCAGTTTTTGAAAATGGAAGAATATACATAAATTGCGTTGTCGAATTTTGATCGATAGTAAAATCCATAAACGTAGCCTTTTCAGGATCAAAAAAATTATTCTTAGTTTTAATAACCCAACCTTCAAAATGTTGAATTAACAGAGGAAATTTTTGATCATTTTTAATTGAGTTCCAATCCAAAATACTATTAAAGACTTTTGAAGATTTATAAGTTTTTTTATTTGTTTCAACCAAACAATGGGATTTACAATCCTTAAAGTTTAAAACCTTATCATTTAGGACCTTAATGTTTGTGTTGTTTTTAATTATTGAATTTGTGTAATTATAAAATGAAATACTACTTAACATTTTGTAATTAAGAGGATTTAAATTTAGTGATTTTTCGTCCAGTCCATTTTTAAAAATAACATTTTCCCAACTTGAGGTTAATAAATAATCCCAAACAGATTTTTTTTTATCCCAAAAACACAAAGTTCTATCGTTTTTGACTTTGGGATAATCAGGATCTAAAATTAGGATAGATTTATTATTATAATATGAATCATTAGAGAACTTCGAAGCAAGTAAAAGACCTGCAATTCCCCCTCCACAAATTATGTAATCGTAATCTAATTCCATCGAATGATTAAATATAAATATATAATTTCAATTGAATACCAATATGAAAAAATTAAGCAAAAAAAAAGCCGCTTTAAAAGCGGCTTTTAATCAATAAATTAAATTTATTATTTAGACACAGCTAGGTTATAAACAACAAGCCCAAAACCAATTTTGTTCACAGCGTCACCAATGTTGTAAACAACATTCATGTCAAGCGAAACAATATCATTTAGACCTGAGTACCATCCTTCTGTTCCAAGCATATATCCAAGTGGATATATTGCCCATCCTACAAGAACGAACCAAGCTAACGTGTTATGTGCTTTTTCAACTGCTCCACCTGCAGATACTGCAAGTTTTTTAGCTTCTCCAAACCAAACCATGTAAGCAATAATGAAGTAAGCAATACCAGATAATAATCCCCAAACTGCAGGACCAAGACCTAATGCATCTCCACCGTTAAACTCACCAAAGAATCCAGTAACTAACATTACTGTAGACCAAAGGATTAGTTTCCACATCATACTCTTTGTTGCACCAGCAACTTTAAGTATTAAGTAGAATTCAACACACATTAATGGAACTGTTAAAATCCAATCTACATATCTGAAAAAAGTAGTATCACCTGGATCTACATCTCTCATGTAATTGTAATGAACAGCAGCAATAAATGTGATAAGTCCTGAGACTAAAATCGAATTTCTCCATTTTGCATCAACTGCATTTAATGAAAGAAAAAAGAAAACTGACGCAGCCATCATAGCCATAGTTCCAATAAAGAACGTAAAGCCGACTAAGTCGTTAGGCACATCACCTAAAAAATAAAAAGTGTTTAAAAATAATTCCATAATTTAATAATTTATTATTTTGTTTAAACTCAAATATATATAAAAAAATTAATATCTAAACTAAAATTCTATCAACAAAAACTAAAAAAAATTGAGAAATTCATACTTCATTAACAATAACACTTTTAAATTATTAATATTTTCTACAATAATTTGCATTATTCTTTCTTTATTTTTGAACGATTTTTACTTAAATATTTTAGCCTTTTCAGGAATTTTAACTTTCGGTATAATACACGGTGCCAATGACTTACTGTTAATAAAAGAAGTTTCAGAAAATTATAATTTCAAACTTCAGTTCCTGTATTATGTAATAATGGTCGGTGGATTTTTTTTATTTTTCTATAATATTCCCATTTTAGCCCTAATAACTTTTGTTTTGTTGAGTTCCTATCATTTCGGGGAGCATCAATGGACACTTTTTGAAAGAATTGAAGATGATTTTATTAAAATTTTTTATTTTTTTTACGGATTAACAATCTTTTCTCTTCTATTTTATTTTAATATTAAAGAAGTTTCAGAAATAATTTTTGATATAACAACTATAGAGTTAAGTGATAATTTCTTTTTTTACTTACTGCTTGTTTCATCATCAATATCATTTATTAGTTCATTATTATTTTATCAACAAATAAAAAATCAGTTGATTACTCAAATTATATTATTGGCACTATTAATTTTAACATTTAAAACATGTGGTTTAATATGGTCCTTTGCATTATATTTTGTTTTTTGGCATAGTATCCCCTCAATAAAGGAACAAACGATATTTATTTTTGGAAAAGCTGAAAAAGAATCAATTAAAAATTATTTTAAAAAAGCATTTTTATATTGGCTACTTTCAATAGTTGTATTAATAATAACTTATTATTTATTTAAAGCTAATCAGGATAAATTAATTAGTATATTTTTTTCATTTTTAGCCTCCATTACATTCCCTCATACTTTTGTAGTCTCTAAAATAAAAAAGCCCTCATAAAGAGAGCTTTTTTGAGTTGGTAAAAAATATTACTTACTATGCTTTTTTTCTGTTCGCAATAAAACTTTTCACAAAATAAATCATTGATAAAGCGGATGTACCTATCATTAATATAACTCTTATTAACCCTATACCTCCTTGATCAATTGATTTTGGAAGTCTCATACCAACTAAGGCAAGTAGAATAATTAAGGTTAAAAGAACAGCAATATGTGCGACAACCTTATTTTCTTTTTTTAAACCCGGAACACATAGTAATAATGCTACTCCAAAACCTACCGGAATTAGTGCAGTTGGAGAAGTAACTTCAAGATAACCCCAAAGTCCTATAATAATTAAACATACAGAGTTTAAAATATTAGCGTTTGATGAATTCATAATTATTTATTTAATGATTAAACTTTTATAAAAATAAGTGATTTAATTATAATCCGTTAATGTAATCCGAAAACGAATCGCTAAAAGACAATCCTCTTGATGTTCTAGTGATACTTACTTTTTTATATGACGATAATCCCCAAAGCAAAAATTCACACATAAAATTCTCATCCTTAGCATCAATTTTAGGAATATGATTTTTTACAAATTTCTTCAAAACTTTAATAGTTTTAAAAGTATCATTATATGACTTATTGTCTAAATTCTCATCTATAAAAAGTTCTTTATTTTTAAACCAATCCAATACTTCGCTATATGGATCTAATTCTTCAGATTTATTTAGTTTTTTGATTTTAGGAAAATAATTTACAAAAAATGTTCTCACAGATTCTAATATTAAAAGTCTTGAAATTTCTGTTGCTCCCTCTTGCTCTCCTTCGTATACTAATTCGATCTTGCCATTAATAGCAGAAATAACAGCATTAAAATCTGTCATCCTTATAGTTGTATTAGACTCTCCATTGATAAGCATTCTTCTTTTAGCAGAACTAATTAAATTTTCAAAAGCAGAAATTGACAATCTTGCACTAACACCACTTTTTGAATCCACATAAACACTTTCTCTAGCCTCAAAACTAATTTGTTCTATAATATCTTTTGCTATTTCAGGGACGTATACATCTTTTGAGTCCCTGACTGATGATTCCTGATGTGTAATTATTTTTGCAATATCAATTGTTTTAGGATAGTGAGTCATAATCTGAGATCCTATTCTATCTTTCAAAGGAGTAACAATACTTCCTCTGTTTGTATAATCTTCGGGGTTTGCTGTAAAGAGAAATTGAACATTGATTGGTAATCTTAATTTAAATCCGCGAATTTGTATTTCTTTTTCTTGAAGAATTGAAAATAATGAGACCTGTATTCTTGCCTGTAAATCTGGAAGTTCATTTAATACAAAAATACATCTATGGGCTCTAGGTATCATTCCAAAATGAATAACTCTAGGATCAGAATACGACAATTTTAAGCTTGCAGCTTTTATAGGATCAATATCACCAATTAAATCAGCAACAGTTACATCTGGAGTTGCAAGTTTTTCAAAAAAACGATCCTCTTTAGGTATCCATTCAATAGGTGTTTCATCTCCTAGTTCTTTGATTCTTTCCTTTCCGTAATAAGAAATAGGATCTAAAGGGTCATCGTTAATTTCAGAACCAGAAATGATTGGAATCCAATCATCTAATAAATTAGTTAATTGTCTTGCCAGTCTTGTTTTTGCTTGACCTCTTAAACCTAAAAGGTTTATATTATGACCTGATAAAATTGCACGCTCTAAGTCAGGTATAACAGTATCTTCATAACCATGAATTCCTTCAAAAGTAGAAACACCTTTAGATAAATTTAATCTAAGATTTTTCTTCATTTCATCTTTAATCCCAATAGCTTTATATCCCGAGCTTTTAAGTTCTTTTAAAGTTTTAATTTTGTTATTCATTTATTATATTCTTTTTTTTCTATTAGTTTCATAATCTTCAAAAATCATCTCACCCAGTCCTTTTAAACCGGTATAAAATGCTTTTCCTTTATTAGCCTTTGTAAATTCTTGAACAAAGCTTTTTAGATACGGATCTTGAGCTATCATAAAAGTTGTTATAGGAATATTTAATCTTCTAGCTTGTTGAGCCATGTTATAGCATTTATCTACTATATGAGAATCTAATCCATTACTGTTTTTATAATAACTTCCATCCTTCAACTTTAAACAACTAGGTTTGCCATCAGTTATCATAAAAATTTGCTTATTAGAATTTCGATTTCTTCTTAAAATATCCATTGCTAGCTCTAGTCCAGCAACAGTATTTGTATGAAAAGGACCAACATTTAAATACGGTAATTCTTTAATAGAAATTGGTCTAGCATCGTTACCAAAAACTATAATATCCAGTTTATCTTTTGGGTATCTAGTTGTAATAAACTCAGATAAAGCCATTGCAACTTTTTTGGCTGGAGTTATGCGATCCTCGCCATAAAGAATCATACTATGGCTTATATCAATCATTAACACTGTACTCATTTGTGCTTGATGAAATTGATCATTTACAACTAAATCATCTTTAGATAATTTGAAGTCATCTAATCCACCTTGAATTTGAGCATTTTTAATACTTTCAGTAATGGCAATTTTTTCTATAGAATCTCCAAACTCATAGTTTTTGAAATCTCCTGAATCACTTTGACCTGTTCCTGTATGTTTTGTGTTGTGATTTCCATTACCAATTCTCTTCATTTTTCCAAAAATTTGCTTTAAGGCATGTTGTCTTAAAAGCATTTCAGTTTTGGCAGTAAGACCAATACCATCACCATTGCCATCTGGTTTTAAATCTTTTTTTACATACCCTTTAGCTAATAATTCTTCAATGAAATCATCCATAGTATAATCCTCACTAGTCAACACATATTCCTTGTCTAACTCTTTTAGCCAGTTAATTGCTTCATTAAAATCACCAGAAGTGTAAGTAATTAATTCTTTAAATACTTCAAAAAGTTTTTCAAATGGAGTTTGGGATTTAGCCTTAAAATTTGAGAACAGAAAACCTGATTGTCTTAATGGATTCATTTACATTAAAAATATATTACTTTACATGTTTAGACAAGCTAAAAGTGTAATTATTTTACAGCAGAAGTGTGATCACTAACTATCAACCAGTTACTATCAATTTTTTTCCATAATAATGTGAAATGACCCCAGCTATCTTCACCAGATCTTTTTAGATAGTATTCGCCAATTAAATAAGCAGTATTTAAAGAAACTGATCTTATTTTCTTAATTGTAAAATTTAGTTTACCCATTACTTTAGTATTTGGATATGAACTATAATATCTGTTTTTAGTGTTCTCCCATCCATATACTGGACCAGATTTTCCTGAGAAAACTAGCTCATCTGATTTAAGATATCCTTCCATAAAAGAATCTATATCTCCCTGATTCCAAGCATCTTGTTGAAAGCTCATGACTTTCATAATACTTAACGAATCCTTTACCGAAATTTTATTTTGAGAAAAAATATTTAAAGAACTAATAAATAGGATTGCGAAAAAAAAGTTTCTAAAAATCATATTAAATAATAAAAAAACCCAAGATTAACTTGGGTTTTAAGTTCTTAATTAAATATATAAATTATTCTGCGATAGTAAAAGTTTTTGACGGCATGCCTTTACTAGCCCAAGTACATCCTAAAAAAGTAGTGATTTCATCTTTATGATTACCACTTATATCCCACATTCTTTTTTGATCATCGTTCATAGGTCCTGAATTTTCCAAACTTTTTTGATTTACAAGAAATGATTCCCATGAACTATACCAAAAAGCAGCTTGAAAAGTATAGGAACTTCCACTGTAGTGACCAGTGGGAACTATAGCTAAAGCTTCTCCTAAATCAATTGATGATTGTCTTGTTGATTTGTTCCAAAGAGAAATATATTCTCTTCTGTCTTTCCATTTGGGGTTACTTTCATTAAAAACTACAATATGTTTTTTAGAAAAATCAATATCATTTTCAGTTATAAAGATTTGGTTATCAAATGTCACTCTAATTTCATCATCATGACCTTCTAAAAATAATTGAAAATAAGTTGACCATTCATCCTTCAACATTTTTTTCTCATCATAAGAAATATCCATATTATCAATATTCTTATTTACTTCAACTCCATAATTTACCGCACTAGCTTGAGCAATAATATTTGGATATACTTCAATTACTTTAAAAGTAAAGTCACTACCATATGTATGAGAAAACAACCATGTTGACGCCATTTTATTGTCTTCACTTCCCATAAAATATATATCAATAAACTTTTTATGCATTTTTACAAAGTCATTTGCTTTTGATCTGGGAACATCTAAAGTGTAAAATGAATGAATTTCTTGTGCAAAACTGTTAAGAGAAATAAATAATGTTAGTAATAATAATTTTTTCATTTTTATGTTTTTAAAGTTAAATCTGATTTATAATATTGTTTTTTTAGTGTATTTGGTAAACCAATTTGGCATACCAATAAAACAAACGTTCATCTAATTTATAAAAATATTACATTCATAATGGTATGTTAAAATAATTTTTTAGTAATTTTACAATAAAGCATTGTTTTTTAAGGGTTTATTTAAATATAATTTATATTTTTAGGCTCCAATTTATTAAACTCATAATTAATACTACGTTTTGAAGCAAGAACTGAAATCAAAAGAAACACAAGATCTTATCATAAATACCTCTTTTGAGCTTTTTTACGAAAAAGGATACAATGCTACTAGCATTCCCGATATCATGAAAGAAACTTCATTGTCAAAAGGTGCTTTTTATCACCATTTTAAAAACAAACATGAAATTGGCACTAAAGTAATTGAAGTTATTATTCGAAAAAGAATAAAAGAAGGATTTATTGATCCTTTAACGAACAATGATGGTAATATTCCAGAACTTTTAAAATATGTTTTTACTAATAGAATTAAAAATTACACAGACAGAGAGAAAGCTTTAGGTTGCCCTGCTAACAATTTAATTGGAGAAATTGGATATACTGATCAAGATTTTAGAGTGATACTTAAAGATTTATTTGAAGAGTGGAGATCTGAATTAATAAATTCTATAGATATTGGTAAGAAAAGAGGTGAAATAAAACAAGAAATCAATAGCTCAGCTACAGCAATTTCTTTGATATGTGCTTTTGAAGGTGTTAGAGGTGTTCGAAAAATATATGATGATGATGATATTTTTGATGAATTTCTGGAATCTATGGGTCTTTTTATAAATAGTTTATCTGTTTAAAATCACCAACTATCAGATCTAAATGATGACGCTGGCAATCCCTTGGTATTATATAGATTTCCGTTTAAATAATTTCTCCATCCATATCTCACATGAACAGGTTTTTTTACATTCTCACTTTGAACCTCAAGTTGATTCCGCATTATTTTGGCATTTGCAGGATAAAAAACTCCATCATTAGAAGCTAATTCAAAGTTGTTTATAACATTATCAGGACAATACAAACCATTTTTAGCATAATCGAACTTTAATAATAATTTATTTTCTTTAATTTCTAAAGATTTAAACACTGGGCCTGAAAACTCAATAGTCGATAAACCATAGTCTTTATTTAATGCCCAATAAGCAAGCCTTTTACCTAAAATAAATTTTCTTGGTGGGTGAATAGAATTTTCGTCTCCTACATCTAGTGAAACAGCCATTCCTGTATTAGATGTATTAAACATGGTCTTAAGTTGAGCTTCTCTTAAAAAAGCAGAACTTGATTTATCAATTCCATCGTATTTGTAAGGGGAAATCTGAACAAAATAAAATGGAAATGACCCTTGATTCCATTCTCTTCTCCAACCCTCTATCATTGAGTTTTTTAATTTAGCATAATTACTTGCTCTTGAAACATTACTTTCTCCTTGATACCAAATAGCTCCCTTTATTCTAAAATTAATAAGTGGATTAATCATAGCGTTATATAATGACGACGGTTCATCAACAGCTCTTCCTCTATTATTTTTTATTTCACTTTTTATAAAATCATTATTTAAAGATTCAGAATCTGTCCAAGCTTCTGCCGGAGTCCCTCCCCATGAAGAATGAATAATAGCAACCGGCACATCAAGAACAGTATTTAAATATTTTGCAAATGAATAACCCACAGCACTAAAAGAAGGTGAATTTTCTTGATTTGAAATAGACCATTTACCTTCTAAATCTTCAAGTGGAATTTCACTTGTATTTCTTTCAACAGTAAAAAATCTTATTTTAGAATTATTAGATTTAGCTATAGCATCATTAGCACCAAATACAGGCTCATTCCTGTATCCATCAAGATTCATTTGCATATTAGACTGTCCTGAAGCCACCCAAACCTCCCCCATCAAAATGTTTGATATTACAACTCTTTTACTATTAGACTGAAATGACACTTGATGGCTTTTGCCTGACTTAGGAGTTTTAACTTTTAACAGCCATTTTCCTTTACTATCACTCTTAACTTTAAAAGTTTTCTTATTCCAACTCACATTTATTAATACTTGTGAGTTTGATTTTGACCATCCCCAAAAAGAAACATCAGAATCTTGTTGTAAAATCATATTATCACTAATAATTGATGGTAATTTTAAATCCTGAGAAGTAATAAAATTGATTGCAAAAAGAGAAATTATTAATAATATATTATTTTTCATTTGGTAAATATTTTTGGTCTAATTCTTTAGAATCCTTATACTTTTTTCTTAGTTCGTACAACTCATTTGTTAATTTTTTAACTGTTTGTTTGTACAAAGGATCATTGTAAACATTTTTCATTTCATTGGGATCATTTTTTCTATCGTAAAGCTCCCATTCGTCAACATCATAATAAAAATGAACTAACTTAAAGTCTTTATTTACAATTCCATAATGTCTTTTTACCATGTGAACAGAGGGATATTCATAATAATGATAATAAACCGATTCTCTATTCCACTCTTTATCATTTCCTTTTAGAAGCGGGATTAAACTCTCTCCTTGCATATCATTTGGAGCTTCTATCATGGCTGCTTCAAGGAAGGTTTGAGCAAAATCTAAATTTTGAACCATTTCATCGCTGGTTGTTCCTGGTTTAATTTCATTAGGCCATTTAATTAGTAATGGAGTTTTAAACGACTCGTCGTAAATAAATCTCTTATCAAACCAACCGTGCTCACCGAGATAAAACCCTTGATCTGATGTGTAAACAACAATAGTATTATTAGACAAATTATTATCGTCTAAATAATCTAATACTCTTCCAACATTATCATCGACGGACGATATGGTGGCTAAATAATCTTGCATGTATCTTTGAAATTTCCACTTCATTTTTTCACGATCAGACATTGAAGGCCAATTTTCTTTGAAATCTTTATTTATTTTATCTAACGTTACATTGTATCTGCGTTTTTGATCATCGTTTGCCCTATTGAATGGCCCCATAAAACCGTTAGGACCAGGCCTTACTACGGATTCTCCTCTTTTGTAAACAATTTCTGGTAAAACCTTACCCATACTTTCCAAAGTCTCAGGTCTAATTTTACTATCGTGCATATATTGCATATGAGTTAATATATTCATTTCAGCTGTTTTTGCAGCAGTTCCCCTACCCTTATAATTATCAAAAAGTGTTTCAGGTTCAGGGAAAGACTTTTCATAAAACTCTGCAAATTTTTCTGGACTTGGCCACCAGGGTCTATGAGGAGCTTTATGTAAATACATCATCATAAAAGGCTTAGTTTTATCTCTTTTTTTATCAAGCCAATTTAAAGTTACATCAGTAATTATGTCAGTAACATAACCTTCAATGATTGTATCTTTGTTTTTACCAATAAATTTTGGATTTATATAACTGCCTTGACCAGGAAGAATTAAAAAATCATCAACACCTTTGGGATTATTTCCAAAGTGTAATTTACCAAACATTGCAGTTTGATACCCAGCCTTTTGAAAAAGTTGAGGAAAAGTAACTTGAGTTGTATCAAATGGTTTTCCGTTATCAATTTTACCATTTAAATGACTGTGTTTTCCAGTTAAAATCACAGCTCTAGAGGGAGCACAAATTGAGTTAGTAACCGATGCATTACTAAACAAAATACCTTCGTTTGCAATTCTATCGATATTTGGAGTTTGTATTAATCTTGTGTCGTACGCACTGATTGCCTGATAGGCATGATCATCAGACATGATAAATAAAATATTAGGTTTTACGTTTTCAATATTTTCAGAACAACTGAAAAATGAAAGTAAAAATACAAAGGCATATAAATAATTTTTCATCTTGTAAATTTTAACAATCTTTAATTTAGTAAAAAAAAATCTACCTTAGTATTATTCAAGAGCAAAATGATCAAACTTAAATTAAAATTTATTTCATTTTTATTAATTCTTTTTTTTTCAGCTTGTAATACTGAAAATAAAACTCCAAACGTAATAATTATTTATGCTGACGACTTAGGCTTTGGAGATGTTAGTGCGTATGATCAAGGCACATTAAATACGCCAAATATCGATAGAATTGCAAACGAAGGAATTAAATTTACAAATGGGCATTCTTCATCTGCAACATGTAGCCCAAGTAGATATGCATTGTTAACTGGTTCATATCCTTGGAGAAATTCTAAAGCAAAAATCTCAACTGGAGCTTCAATGATAATTGATACAAATCAAAAAACATTGCCAAAAATGTTTAAAGAAAATAATTATTCAACTGCAATTATTGGAAAATGGCATTTAGGTCTGGGTGATGGTCAAATAAATTATAACTCTAAAATATCACCTGGTCCAAATGACGTTGGATTTGACTATTCTTACATAATGCCAGATACTCAGGACAGAGTTCCTACAGTATACATTGAGGATGGATATGTTAAGAATTTAGATAACACTGACCCGTTGTACGTCAACTTTAAAGAAAATTTCGATAATCAACCAACTGGGGATAAAAATCCAGAAATGCTTACAATGAAATGGCATCACGGCCACTACAATTCTATTGTTAATGGTATTTCGAGAATTGGTTTTATGAAAGGTGGTAAAAAAGCATACTGGAGTGATATTGATATGGCAGACCATTTTTTAAATAAAGCAACATCATATATAGCTAAAAATAAAAACAAACCGTTCTTTCTATTTTATTCCATGCAACAACCCCATGTTCCAAGGACACCTCACCCCAGATTCAAAGGAAAATCAGGAATGGGTCCAAGAGGAGATGTAATAATAGAAGCTGATTGGTGTATTGGACAACTTTATAAAACTCTAGAAAAAGAAAATCTTTTAGAAAATACATTGATAATAATATCAAGTGATAATGGACCTGTTTTAAATGATGGGTATTATGATGATGCGGTTGAAAAAATCGGAAATCATACTCCGTCAGGGATTTTAAGAGGTGGGAAATACAGTCTATTTGAAGCAGGAACAAGAGTGCCTTTTATTTCACACTGGAAAGGAGTAACACCATCTAAAGTATCTAATAAATTAATTTCTCAGATTGATCTTTTCAATTCTTTATCCGCTATTATTGAAAGTGAAATCAAAACTAGCGACAGTAATGATTTATCTCAGCTTTTACTAAATGGTGAAGGAAAAGAAAGAGAAAAACTTATTCTTGAGGCTTCAGGAAGAACTGCTCTTAAATATAAGAACTGGATTTATATCCCACCTTACAAAGGCAAAGCTGTTAGCACCTATACTAATATTGAGTTAGGCAGATCAAACTCGTATCAACTATATGATTTAAAAACTGATCCTAGTCAAAAAGAAAATTTATTTGATCAAGAAAAAGAAAAATTAATTGAACTTCAAAAAATTTATAATAAAATCATTAATAATTAAGAAGCTATGTTTACTGCTCTAGTTTCACGAATTACAGTTACTTTAACTTGTCCAGGATAAGTCATGTCTGTTTGAATTTTTTGCGAAATTTCAAAAGAAAGTTTTGCAGCATGATCATCAGAAATTTTTTCACTCTCAACCATTACTCTTAATTCACGTCCGGCTTGAATAGCATAAGCTTTATTTACTCCTTTAAACGAATATGCTACATCCTCCATTTCTTTTAACCTTTCGATATAACTATCCAATACTTGTCTTCTAGCTCCTGGTCTTGCTCCAGAAATTGCGTCACAAACTTGAACAATTGGAGAAATTAAATTATTCATTTCTATTTCATCGTGATGAGCTCCAATAGCATTACATACGTCTGGTTTTTCTCCAAATTTTTCTGCCCATTGTTTACCTAGCAAAGCATGAGGAGTTTCAGTTTCTTCTTCAGGCACTTTACCAATATCATGTAAAAGACCTGCTCTCTTCGCAATTTTAGGATTTAAACCAAGTTCTGAGGACATAATACCACAAAGTTTTGCAACTTCTCTTGAATGCTGTAAAAGGTTTTGACCGTATGATGATCTGTATTTCATTCTACCAACAGCTTTAATTAGAGCTGGATTAAGTCCGTGAATTCCTAAATCAATCACTGTTCTTTTACCAACTTCTATAATTTCATTCTCAATTTCTTTTTTGGTTTTCTTAACAACTTCTTCAATTCGAGCTGGATGAATTCTTCCATCAGTCACTAATTTATGAAGAGAAAGTCTAGCAACTTCCCTTCTTACTGAATCAAAGCATGATAATATTATTGCTTCAGGCGTATCGTCAACTATTATTTCTACTCCAGTTGCTGATTCGATAGCTCTTATATTTCTACCTTCTCTACCAATAATTCTTCCTTTTACATCATCAGATTCAATATTGAATACTGAAACACAATTATCTATTGCTTCCTCGGTACCAACTCTTTGAATCGTACTTATAACTATTTTTTTAGCTTCTTGTCTAGCGGAAAGTTTAGCATCTTCAATAATATTTTGTGTAAGCTCTAAAGCTTCGGTTTTAGCTTCTTCTTTAAGAGATTGAACTAATTCTTTTTTTGCTTCAGAAGCAGACATACTTGATAATTTTTCAAGTTTTTCAACTTGTTCTTTATGAAGTTTGTTAACCTGATCACTCTTTTTATCTAGAAGTTCAAGCTTCTTGTCAAAAGAAGAAATTTTATCGTTTAAACTTTGATTATTTTTTTTATTTATTGATAACTCATTTGACACTTGAGATTCTTTATCCTTGATTCTCTTTTGAACATCAGTAAGATTTTTTTCCCTATTTAGTATATGTTTTTCGTGCTCAGATTTTAATTCTAAAAACTTTTCTTTTGCTTGAAAAATTTTATCTTTTTTAATATTTTCACCCTCAATAGAAGCTGATTTTAATATATTTTGAGCTTCTTTTTTTGCGTTTTCAAAAGACTTAGTTATTGATGTTTTTTCTAAAAGTTTAGAAATTATCAACCCAGTAACGAGTCCTGTAACAGTAAGAACAAAATTGATTATTGTAAAAAATTCCATAATAATTATTTTATTTAGATTAAAAAAGCCTACATCATGAAGTTTTGTATAAACTCTTGTAAGACAAGATTAAGGCTAACTAGCTGATCAAGGATCCTGCAAAGGCATGCTTTAGCAGACTAGACTCACCTTTTATAAAAAAATTCGCGTTGAGTTTATCAAAAAAATTGATGTAGGCAATAATGTATTTTATTTAAATGAACGTACTAAAGGTCAATAATTTCTTGAATTGATTTATTTATCTTTTCTAATCTTTTATTTACCTCATCATTAATTTTAGCTTCAGAGAGACTTTCTTGTTCAGTTTGAGTTGCTAGTTGAAGAGCGCACATTGCTAGAACATCTTGCTTATCTTTAACAGCGTAGTTTTCTTCAAAATGTTTAATCATAATGTCAATTTTTTTAGATGCGACTCTAAGACCTTCCTCCTGTTCTAAAGGAACATTTAAAGGGTAAACTCTATTAGCAATTGTTAACTTAATTTTTTGCATTTAATAGATTTATTAACTTAAACTTAATATACATTTATCCAACTCTTTAATAAGATTATTAATCTTCAGCTTTGTTAATGATTTATCATCACTACCTAAGAAAGTATTAGCAATTTTTAGAGAATGATATTTTTCTTTCCATTCTTTTAATTGGTTTTTTTGTTTGAGTAAAGATTCATCTTTTAATTTTAGATCTTCACTAAATTTCAAATTCTCATTCCTTAATTTATTAATCAAAGATTTTAAATTAGACAAATTAGTTTCTAAAAGAACAATATTTTCAATTGACTCGGACATAAAAACAATACTATCTTACTCAAATTTAGTGTTACTAAAACTCTTAAACAAATAAGTGTTAATATTTTAAAATTCTTAAAAAAAATTAGTATTATTAAATATTAAAACAAACATTCAATGTCATTAAGTAAATAATGAAAAAATTATTATTTCTAGTTTTATTAGTTTCAATAAATACAAATTCACAAACTAATTATCCTAAAGGATATTTCTCTAATCCATTAAACATAGAGTTAATTTTAAACGGTAATTTCGGCGAATCAAGGCCTAGTCATTTTCACTCAGGCATTGATTTTAAAACACAATTTAAAGAGGGATTAAATGTGTTTAGTTCTGCAGAAGGATACGTAAGTAGAATTAGTATTAAACATGGTGGGTTTGGAAAAGCATTATATGTAAATCATCCCAACGGGTACACTACTGTATATGGACATTTAAAAAAGTTTAATAAAAAAATTGAAGATTACATAAAAAGAATTCAATATGATAAAAAAACTTATCAAATTGAACATTACTTAAAAAAAGATGTCCTCAAAATTGAAAAAAATGAAAAAATAGCAAACTCTGGTAATACAGGCTCATCCTTTGGCCCGCATTTACATTATGAGATAAGATTAACAAAAAATCAAAAAGCTTTAAATCCTCAATTGTTTGGATTTGAAATTAAAGACACCAGAAAACCGACTATAAACTCTGTTTTTTTATACAATTTGGATAGTCTAAATAACATTAGTGATCCCATAAAATTAAAAATTACAAAAATTAATGATAGTGTATATCAGACGGAGAAAGTATTTGCAAATGGTTCTGTTGGATTTGGTATTAGTGGATTTGATAGACAAGATTTAGCTAATAATAAAAATGGTATATACAAATACTCAACCTACTACAACAATAAGAAAATCATTGATTTCAATTTTGAGTCATTTTATTTTGAAGAATCTATAAAAATAAAAACATTAATTGATTATAAATATTACATAAAAAATAAATCAAGAATTATAAAGTTATTTAAAGACAAAGGGAATGATTTAAGTATTTATTTAAATAATAAATCAGGCTATATTAATATTGAAAACAACCCGTCTGTTTACAAAATTATAGTTTCTGATTTGAATGGAAATAAATCAATTGTAAAAGTTCCGATAAAACATAGTGATTTTAATAAAGATTTAAATTCATATGATGAAAATGGTTTAGCAAACACATTATTAACATCGAATAAATACATAAATAATAAACTTGATTACAATTTTAAATTTGAAAATGCGGAAATAAAAATAGCTAAAAACACTTTTTTAAAGGATATTCAATTAAATATTGAATCACTCAAAGATTCAATTAAAATAATAAATCCTGAAATAGCTGTTTTCAAAAACATTAAAATAAATTTCTATAATAAAGATAATAGGAAAGGTAATTATTTAGCTTTAAAAAATAAGGATGGAAATGAGTCGTTTGCTTCTGCAAACCTAAATAGTAAAAATTATTTTTATCATAAAACTAAATCATTAGGAACTTATTTTTTGAAAAATGACACTATTCCGCCATCAATAAAATTAAAAAATTTCAAAAATAACGATTGGATTTCAAATAAAAATTTTATTAGGTTAAATATCATTGATAATGAAACGGGTATTAAAAATTATAAAGTAAAAATTAATAGTAAATGGACTCTTTTTGAATATGAATACAAAAGAAACGAACTTTTTTATGAATTTGACTCGTATTTTTTAAACCAAACAAAGAACTTAATTGAAGTTTTTATAGAAGATTTGGCAGGAAACAAAACTCAGAAGAATTTTACCTTTTTCAGAAATTAATTTGAGTTTACAAAATCACTTAAAATTTCAACTACATTATCAATTTCAGCTTTATTATTGTATTTAGAAAACGAAAATCTTAATGAAGGTTTTTTTAAATCTAATTCTGATAAAATAGAGTTTAAAACATGAGATCCTGTACTACTACCAGATTGACAAGCACTCCCTCTTGAACATGCGACTCCTTTTAAATCTAAGTTAAATTCCAAAAGAACTGATTGATCTTTTGAAACAGGAAGACAAATATTTAAAATGGAAAAAGTACTTTCATTGTCGTCATCACAACTTCCATTAAATTTTAGCAAAGGAATTGAACTAGATATTTTCTTAATGAAATATGTTTTTAAACCTTGTATATGCTTTTTGTTTTCATCGAAACTCTTATATGATTCAATAAAAGCCAACTCCATTCCACATATGTTGTGGACTGATTCAGTTCCAGCCCTTAAACCCCTTTCCTGATTACCTCCAATTATTTGTGGGTTTAACTTTAATTTTTTATTTATATATACAAATCCAATTCCTTTTGGACCATGAAATTTATGGGCAGAACCTACAATAAAATCAATATTAAGCTTTGATAAATCAAATCTATATTTCCCAATGGACTGAACTGTATCAGAGTGAAATAAAGCATTATGTTTTTTACAAATATCTCCTGTCTTTATTAAATCTAAAACTGAACCAATTTCATTATTAACATGCATTAAGCTAACGATTGTTTTAAGATTGGTCTTAACTAGAACTTTATTTAAGTCCTTATAATCAATTAGTCCTTTTCGATTTACTTTTACAAACTCAACTTTAATGGATTCTGTCAATTTCAAAAATTTGACAACATTCAATACTGCTTTATGTTCGATTTCAGAAGTGACAATTCTTTTAACACCCAAGTCCTTAACAGCAGAAATCAAAATTAGATTATCAGATTCTGTTCCACATGAAGTGAAAAAAATCTCAGAGGGTAAAACATTAAATTCCTTTGCAATTGATTTTCTTGCTTTTTCTACTAATGTTCTAGATGATCTTCCAAAACTGTGAGTTGAATTTGGATTTCCATAATTATTAGTCATAACGTTATTCATCAAATTAATCACTGATTGATCAATTTTTGTTGTAGCCGCGTTATCAAAATATATATTACTCACTAGTTTCAAATTCTTTTAATGACTTCACAATTATATCCACAGCAGAATCTATTTCTGTCTTATTTATGGTTAATGGAGGTGCAAATCTAATAATATTTCCATGAGTAGGTTTTGCTAACAATCCATTATCTCTTAGCTTTAAACAAATGTTCCATGCAGTGTCACTTTCTTCGTGATCATCAATAACAATTGCATTAAGCAAACCTTTTCCTCTTACTAATTTAACTGCATTACTATGGGAAATATATTCATTTAATTTTTTTCTAAAATAATTTCCCATTTCTAATGAATTTTGACATAATTTTTCGTCTTTAACTACTTTTAAAGCAGCAATAGCTACTTTACATCCTAAAGGATTTCCGCCATATGTTGAACCATGTTCACCAGGTTTAATGGTTAACATAATTTCATTAGATGATAAAACAGCAGATACTGGAAAAACACCTCCAGAAAGAGCTTTACCTAAAATCAATATATCAGGCTTAAAACCATGATGGTCGCAGCAGATCATTTTACCAGTTCTAGCTATTCCAGTTTGAACCTCATCAGCAATAAATAAAACATTATTTTTTTTACAAAGATTAAATGCATCTAAAAGATAATTGTCGTCTGGAACAACTACCCCTGCTTCTCCTTGAATTGGCTCCACCATAAAAGCAGCAACATCAGGGTCTTTTAAGGAACTTTTTAAAGCATTTAAATCATTATACGGGATTATTTCATATCCGGGCATAAAAGGTCCAAAATTTTTGGTACTTAATGGGTCATTTGAAGATGAAATAGCTGCTAAAGTTCTACCCCAAAAATTACCAGTAACAAAAATTATTTTGGCTTTATTTTTAGCAACACCTTTTTTTTCGTAAGCCCATTTTCTAGCCAATTTTACAGCAGTCTCTCCTCCTTCAACACCTGTATTCATTGGCAGCACTCTATCATAATCAAAATAATCAGTGATAAATTTTTCATATTCACCTAATACATTATTATGAAAAGCTCTAGATGTCAAGGTTAATTTTGAAGATTGATTAATTAAAGCTTCATTAATTTTAGGATGACAATGACCTTGGTTAACAGCTGAGTAAGCAGATAAAAAATCAAAATATTTTTTATTATTTACATCCCAAACATATATTCCTTCCCCTTTTTCCAAAACAACTGGCAAAGGATGATAATTGTGAGCTCCATAATTATTTTCGAGATCAATAAAGTAGCTAGAATTATCTTTTGTCATATAAATTAATTTATGTTAATATTTATTACAATATTGCAAACCTAAACAATAAAAGATATAAATTATTGTATTAATTTTAAATAATAAATTTAAAATATATTTTGATATATATATCGAGTAAGAGTAATCCGGTTTTCAAAAACATTTTTAAACTTTTGTTTAAAAACAATAAAAGAAAAGCCAGCAATTCATTTATAGTCGAAAGCATAAAAGATATTAATCTTTGTAAAGATTTTGATTTTGAATTTATTGAAATAATTATTTGTTCTGAATTAATTTCAGAGCAAAACATGACTTACATCAATAAAAATTTAAAAAATATTATAATTCACGATTTCTCTCTTAATCTTTACCAAGAATTAATTTATAAAAAAAAAGGAGAAGGGTTATTAGCGTTAGTTAAATCTAAAGAGAATTCATTAAAGAATTTTACACTATCAAAAACACCATATATTTTAATAGCAGAATCTCCAGAGAAACCTGGAAATATTGGAGCTCTTTTAAGAACAGCTGATGCAGCTGGATTAGATGGATTAATAATTGCTAATCCAAAAACAGAGCTGTATAATCCGAATACAATTAGGGCAAGTTTGGGAAGCATCTTTACAATGCAAATAGCTACTGCTTCAACAGATGAAATTATAAACTATTTAAAAAATAATAATGTAAAAATATATTCAACTTTTGTTAAAAAAAGTCGCAACTATTTAAACGTTGATTATAAAGAAGCTTGTGCTATTGTAGTTGGAACTGAATCATCATCATTATCAAAGCCTTGGTTATCAAAATCAGATGAATTAATTAGTATTCCAATGAAAGGTAAAATGGACTCATTGAATTTATCCGTAAGTGCTGCAATAGTTATATTTGAAGGATTAAAACAAAGAAATGATAATTAACCCAGAAACATTATTCAACATTCTCATTACAATTATAGTACTTAATTTTTTGAAGGATTCGATTTTAGATTATCTGAATTCCACATTTTTTAATAAAGAAATACCAGTAATATTAAGTGATATTTATGATGAAAAAAAGTACTTAAAATCTCAGGAATATAAAAAAATTCAATATAGGTTCAGTAGAATTTTTAATATATATAGTTTTCTAATTTTAATGTTATTTTTTTACTTAGACGGATTTTTAATTGTAGATAATTACAGCAGATCACTTTTCGAATCTGAACTTGTAATAAGTTTAAGTTTTTTTGCGATTATTTATTTTGGAAACGATATTCTAAGAATTCCCTTTTCACTATATAATACTTTTATTATTGAGGAAAAATTTGGTTTTAACAAAACTTCCATTAAAACATTTATTAATGATAAACTAAAATCTTGGTTATTGACAATTTTATTTGGAGGTGGAATAATAAGTTTTATAATTTTTCAATTTGAATCTATTGGACAAAAATTTTGGATAGTAGCTTGGATATTTATATCCGTTCTAACTGTACTAATAAATGGTCTTTATACGCAGGTGATTGTTCCACTTTTTAATAAACAAACAAAACTTGAAGATGGAGAATTAAAAAGTGAAATAGAAAAGTATTCAAAAAAGGTTGGATTTAACTTAAGTAATATTTTTGTAATTGATGGCTCAAAAAGATCAACCAAAGCAAATGCTTATTTTTCAGGATTTGGAAAACAAAAAAGAGTTACATTATTTGATACTTTAATAAATAAATTAAACAAAGAACAAATTGTGGCGGTTATAGCTCACGAGATTGGTCATTATAAAAAAAATCATATTATTTTTAATTTATTGTTTTCTATAATTCAAACAGGCATTATGCTTTACATTCTTTCATTATTAATATATATGCCAATTTTTTCAGAAGCACTTAATATTGAAAATCATAGTTTTCACATAGCTTTAGTTACATTTTCAATACTTTACACGCCCATCTCTGAAATATCATCAATAATATTTAATTTATTTTCTAGAAAATTTGAATATGAAGCAGATGAATATGCTGATAAATCTTTTGATGGAAAGTATTTAATTCAAGCCCTAAAAGTATTAACTAAAGACAGTTTAAGCAATTTAACACCGCATCCAAAATACGTTTGGTGGCATTACTCTCATCCTACTCTGTTAGAAAGAATAAATCAATTACAATAGTTATTTTTTTTTTAGTTAAATTTAATAATGATGGTAGTCGATTCAATTAAAGAGAATAATCAAATAGCTAAAGAATATAAAGAGCTTCTTAAAATTAGTTATCAATCGTTATCAAAAGATGATAGAAAACTTATTAGGTTAGCTTTTGATACATCAGTTGATGCTCATAAAAACCAAAGACGAAAATCTGGTGAACCTTATGTTTTTCACCCTATTTCAGTTGCTAAAATAGTTGCATCAAAAATCGGATTAGATGCAACATGTATAGCCGCAGCCTTATTACACGATGTAATTGAGGATACTGATTATAGCGCAAATAAAATAACTAAGATTTTTGGAAAAAAAATTAGCAAAATTGTTGTTGGTTTAACTAAAATTTCAAAATTATCTAAAGAAGAAAACGTCTCTTTACAAGCTGAAAATTTTAGAAAAATGCTACTTACATTAAATGATGACGTAAGAGTTATATTGATTAAAATAGCTGACAGGTTACATAATATGCAAACCTTGGATTCAATGCCAGCAGAAAAACAAATAAAAATTTCTTCTGAAACTCTTTACATTTATGCACCAATAGCACATAGAATTGGTCTTTACGATGTTAAGTCAGAACTTGAAGATTTAGGCTTAAAATATACAGAACCAGAGATATTCAATGAGATAAAAAATAAAATTGAAGAAACAAAAGTTGACCAAGACAAATACATCAAAAATTTTTCAAGAAGAATTTCGGAAAAATTAAAACCTGAAAACTTAAGATTTAAAATAAATGGAAGGCCTAAATCAATACATTCAATTAGAAATAAAATTATAAATAAAAATATTTCTTTTGAAGAAATTTATGACAAGTTCGCAATTAGAATTATTTATAACTCGGACAGAGAAAACGAAAAGTTTATAGCGTGGAAAATATATTCAATTATAACTGATCATTATACTCCTAACCCTTTAAGATTGAGAGATTGGATTACTTCTCCAAGGTCGAATGGGTATGAGGCACTACATATTACTGTAGTAGGGCCAAGATCAAAATGGGTTGAGGTACAAATAAGATCTGAAAGAATGCACGAAATAGCTGAAAAAGGTTTTGCTGCACATTACATGTACAAAGGAGGAAATAAATCTGAAACTGGTTTAGAAGAATGGCTTAATAGATTACAAGAAGTATTAGAAAACACTGACACTGATGCAATAGATTTTGTTGAAGATTTTAAGCTTAATTTATATTCGACAGAAATATTTGTTTTCACACCAGCGGGAGAACTAAAATCGTTAGCTAAAGGTTCAACAGCTTTAGATTTTGCTTTTAGCGTTCATACTGGGTTAGGATTAAAAACAAGAGGAGTAAAAGTAAATGGTAAAATGGTTCCACTAAGCCATGTATTAATTAGTGGTGATCAAATTGAAATAATTAAATCAGAAAACACCAAACCTTCTTCAAACTGGTTAGATTACGTAAAAACATCCAGAGCAAAAGCTAAAATCAGAACAGCATTAAAAGAAGAAAAAAAGTTATTAGCTGAAGACGGAAAAGAAATATTAAGAAGAAAGCTAAAACAATTAAAAATAAAATTTGATGAAAAAACTGTAAATGATTTAGGAAACTTCTTAAAATTAAAAACCAGTTTAGATTTATTTTATAGAGTAGGAATTGGGAAAGTAGAAAATAATGAGTTGAAAAAATTCGCTAATAACAACAATAGAATAATAAATTTTTTTAGAAAAAAGATAGGAAGAAAACCAAGCAAATTTAATCAAGCTGCAAAAGAAATTACTAATAATTTTGATTTAGTTGTTTTTGGTAATGAAGAAGATAAACTTGAATATAATTTAGCAAAATGTTGTAATGCAATTCCAGGGGATGATATATTTGGGTTTGTAACTATAAACGACGGAATAAAAATACATAAAAAAACATGTTCAAACGCTGTTGGTCTTCAATCAAAATTTGCATATAGAATTTTAAAATCTAAGTGGATTGATTCATCATTATTAGAATACAGTTCAACAATTAGAATTTCTGGAATTGATAATCTAGGAATTGTAAATGAAATAACTAAACTCATATCAAACACATTAAATATTAATATTAAAAAAATGAGTTTTGACACCGTTGATAATATTTTTAGGGGAAAAATTACTTTAAAAGTTAGAACAAAAAATATTTTAAATGATTTAATAAAAAGATTAAAAAAAATAAATGGCATTGAAAAGGTCATTAGAGAATAGTGAATTATCAATTTTTAACCTAATTTTACTTTATGAATAATGAAAAGAATCAGAAAATAGTAAAAGAAGTTTTTACTAAATTTTTAGATTTAAAAAGTCATAGAAAAACACCTGAACGTTTCGCAATTCTTAGTGAAATTTACAATTCCTCAGAACACTTTGACATAGAGTCTCTTTATGTTATGATGAAAAATAAAAATTACAGAGTTAGCAGAGCTACATTATATAATACCATTGAACTTCTTTTAGAATGTAAGCTTGTAAGAAAACATCAATTTAGTTCAAATCAAGCTCAATATGAAAAATCTTATTTTGATCATCAACATGATCATATAATTTTGACGGACACAGGAGAAGTTATTGAGTTTTGTGACCCTAGAATTCAAAGTATTAAAAAAAATATCGAAGAAATATTTGGAGTTGAGATTAATAATCACTCCTTGTATTTTTATGGAAAAAAAATTAAAAATTAAATATGAAAGTTGATTTATTACTAGGCTTACAGTGGGGAGACGAAGGCAAAGGGAAAATAGTTGATGTACTGACAAAGAATTATGATATTATAGCACGATTTCAAGGAGGACCAAATGCAGGACATACACTCGAATTTGATGGAATCAAACATGTTTTACACACTATTCCGTCTGGAATATTCCATGAAGAATCAATGAATTTAATTGGTAATGGTGTGGTAATCGATCCTGTGATTTTTGAAAAAGAAATTGAAAAATTAAAGCCTTTTAATATTAACTTTTCAAAAAATTTATGCATTTCAAGAAAAGCACATTTAATTTTGCCCACGCATAGACTTCTTGATGCAGCATCTGAACTTTCAAAGGGAAAATCCAAAATTGGTTCAACGCTCAAAGGAATTGGACCAACTTATATGGACAAAACTGGAAGAAATGGTATTAGAATTGGAGATATTGAGCTTCCAGAATTTCTTAAAAAATACAGAAAATTAGCAAATAAACATGAGACCATGATTAAAAGCTACAATGTTGATTTACAATATAATCTAGCTGAGCTTGAAGAAGATTTTTTTAGTGCTATTGAAAATATAAAATCAATTCCTTTTATTGATAGTGAAAACTATATTTTTAATGAATTAGATAATAATAAAAATATATTAGCCGAAGGTGCTCAAGGTTCGCTTCTTGATATTGATTTTGGAACTTATCCATTTGTTACATCCTCAAACACAACTGCAGCTGGAGCATGTACAGGATTAGGAGTTCCGCCTAACAAAATAAAAGATGTTTTTGGTATTTTCAAGGCATATACAACAAGAGTTGGAAGTGGTCCTTTTCCAACTGAACTTTTTGACGATAACGCTAAAAGAATGAGTAAAGTTGGTAATGAATTTGGTGCTACAACTGGAAGACCTAGAAGATGTGGATGGTTAGATTTAGTAGCATTGAAATATGCCGTTAAAGTTAATGGAGTAACAAAATTAATGATGATGAAAGGAGACGTATTGTCCGGATTTAAAAACATTAAAATTTGTACTTCCTATGACTATAACGGAGAGAAAATTAATCATTTTCCATTTTCTGTTGATTCAAAAAAAATAAAACCAATCTATACAGAATTCAAAGGATGGGATGAAGATATAAGTAAAATAAAAAAAGAGAGTTCATTTCCTAAAACATTTATGGATTATGTTTCCTACATAGAAAATGAATTACAAGTTCCTATTGCAATTATTTCAGTGGGTCCTGATAGAACTCAAACAATAATTCGTTAAAAAAATTTGAAACTTAAATTATCAATAATTTTAATATTACTATTTAATGTTCTTTTATCTCAAGAAAAAAAGATTATTCAAATAATAGAAGCAGGCTCATTTGATAAAAACGAACTAGATCTTCCTGGAGCAAATATTTTAAAAAAAAACAGTAGTGTAAGAGTTCATCTTTTACATGATGGAATGGATATATGGTCTGATTATGCACTTTTCTATAAAAAAAACAATTCATTTAAGGCAAGAGGTGATGTTGTAGTTAAACAGGGTGATAGTATCGAGCTTTACAGCGAAAATTTAGAATATGATGGAAACAGCAGAAAAATTATTGCTAAAACAAATGTAATTTTTAAAAATAATAATACGACATTAAAGACTCAGATATTATTTCATGACAGAGATTTAAAAGAGATATATTTTGAAAATGGAGGAATAATAAAAGATTCAACTAATACAATAAAAAGCACGGAGGGAAAATATTTTTTAACAAACTCCAAATATGAATTTAATAAAAGAGTTAACGTTTATAATAACGATAGCGATATAAAATCAATTAAACTAGATTATTACAGTGATACTGAAAAAGTATTTTTTTATGGTCCAACTGTAATCACAGGGCAAGATTATAGAATTTTTAGCGAAAATGGATTTTACAACACAAACAGTAAAAATGGATACTTTAATACAAAAGCAAAAATAGAGTACGGAAATAGAACAATAAAAGGTGACAGTTTAATATTTGATGATTTAAAAAAATATGCATCTGGAAAAAATAACGTAACAATAATAGACACAATAAATAAGACTATTATTAAAGGAGATTTTGCAGAAATTTTTAAAAAATTAGATTCATCTATGATTACAAAAAATTCATATGCAATAAAACTTTTAGAAAAAGATTCCTTATTTATTAAAGCTGACACACTGTTCGCTGTTGGTCCAGATGAAAATAGAATTATTAAAGGCAGATATGATGTAAAATTTTTTAAAAATAATATGAGTGGCAAATCTGACAAGTTCATAATGAATCAAAAAAATGGATTAATTAAACTGTTGCGAAATAAACTCTCGAAAAGAGAACAACAAATATTAACTAGTAAAGAAATTTCAAAAAAAAATCCTGTGATTTGGAACGGAGAAAGTCAAATGTCTGGGGATGAAATACACATAATTAGAAATACCATAACTAATAAACTTGATTCATTAAAAATTTTAAACAATGCTTTTGTTGTTGAAAAAGACAGTTTTGGGATTGACAATTATAATCAAATGAAAGGAATTGATTTGTTTGGAAATTTTAGAGATAATGAATTAGAAAAAATAAGATTAGACAGAAATACTGAAATGATTTATTTTTTATATGATGAAGAGACTAAAGAATTAATAGGAATTGATAAAGCGATTTGCAGTTCAATTTTAATGACCATTACTAATAATAAAATTGATGAAATAATCTTTTATACTAACCCTGAGGGGAAAGTATACCCTGAAAAAGAACTTGAAATAAATGAAAAAATTTTAAACGGTTTTAATTGGAGAATAGATGAAAAGATTTTGAATAAAAAAAATCTAATTAATAACTAATTTGAAAGATAAATTTTTAAAATACCAAGCACAAACAACTAATAATCCTATTGGCCTGAAAGTTTTAAAAGCAGAAGGATCCTATATTTACGACACGAATAATAAAAAATATTTAGATTTTGTTGCAGGTGTTTCAGCATCTAACTTAGGTCATAAGAATAATAAAATAAAAGAAGCGGTTATAGATCAAATTGAAAAATATTGGCACGTAATGGTTTATGGTGAGTTTATTCAAGAACCGACAGTGAAATTATGTGAATTAATTTCCAATAACCTGCCAAATTCTTTATCAAATACTTACTTAACAAATTCAGGTACTGAAGCAATGGAAGCTGCCATGAAATTAGCTAAGAGAGTAACAGCAAGAAGTGAATTTATTGCTGCAAAAAACAGCTACCACGGAAACACTCAAGGAGCAATGAGTATAATGGGTTTTGAAGAAAGAAAAAGAGCATATAGACCTCTTCTTCCAGATATTAATTTCATTGAGTTTAACAATGAAAATGATATTTTACTCATTAATAATAAAACATCAGCAGTAATTCTTGAAACAATTCAAGGTGGTGCTGGTTTTATAATACCATCAAAAAACTATTTAAAAAAAATAAAAAATCAGTGTGAAAAAGTAGGAGCTCTTTTAATACTTGATGAAATACAACCAGGAATTGGAAGAACAGGAAAGTTATTTGCTTATGAACATTATGGAATAATTCCTGATATTTTAGTTTATGGAAAGGGTTTAGGTGGAGGGTTTCCAATTGGAGCTTTATCATCAAGTTTTGAGAATATGAGTCTATTCAAAGAAAATCCAATATTAGGACATATTACTACTTTTGGAGGTCATCCTGTAATAGCTGCTGCTGCTTATGCAAATCTTAAAGAAACTTTAAATTCTGGCATAATAGATTCAGTAAATCAAAAGGAAAAATTATTTAGGAAATATTTAAAACATGAACTTATTGAAGAAGTCAGAGGAAAAGGGTTGATGCTAGCAATAATTTTGAAAGGAAACAATTCATCTTATAAACTAGTTTCCAAAAGCTTAGAAAAGGGGTTAATTCTATTTTATTTACTATTTGAGCCTAAAGCTGTCAGAATTACACCTCCCTTAACAATAAGTAATATTGACATAAAAAAAGGTTGTGAAATTATTTTAGAAGTACTTGACGAATTAAAAAAATCTGTTCATTAATTTGTTAAAAAGAATTATTTTTTTTTTTTAAACAAAATGAATCTGATAATATCTTTACATTTAGATGAATGACAATTTTCAAGATTTTTTTTCTGATTCAATTATAAAATTTGAATCAATGATTAATAGTAATAAATTTTTATTTTTTGATTCTGAAGAATTTGAATCAATTATAATTTATTATCTAGAATCTGGCAATAGCTCAATGGCTAATAAGGCTATAAAAATGGCAATCGAACAATATCCAAAAAATACATCAATTTTACTTTTAAAAGTTGAAGCTTTAATATTTGAAAATAACATTGAAGAAGCAGAAAAAATAATTGATTCTCTATATGAAATAGATAGAAATAATTCTGAAATAATAATTCAAAAATCTAGAATTCTTTCAAAAAGAAAAAAACATTCGAAATCAATAAATCTTCTAAAAAAAATTAGTAAAGATTGTGAGTTTTATAGCGATGCATTGGTAATGATTGGAAAGGAATATCTTTTTATTGATAATTTTGAAAATGCAAAAGAAAAATTTAAAGAATATATTAAAAATCATCAATTAGATTATGCTGTTTTAAATAATTTACTTTATTGTTTTGATGCCCTAGGGAATACTGATAACACCATCAATTATTTAAATGATTTTTTGGAAGAAAATCCATATTGTGAAGTCGCATGGCATCAACTTGGTAAACAATATTTAAAAAAAGAGCTTTTTAAAGAAGCCTTAACTGCGTTTGATTTTGCTATAATTTCAGATGATTCTTTTGTAGGAGCTTATTTAGAGATGGGTAAAGTTCTTGAAAAACTTAATAAAATAAATCAAGCTATAGAGCAATACGAAATTGTTACTAAAATTGATGAACCAAATCCTTTTGCTTTGTATCGAATAGCATGTTGTCATAATAAATTAGGCAATATTGAATTAGCAATTTCATACTATAACAAAACTGTTGAAGAAGACCCTATTCATGATAGTGCTTGGATGTCGTTGGCCACAAGTTATTATAAACAAAAAGATTATTTAGAAGCTAAAAATCACTTGATTAAAGCAATTGAAATTGATTCAGAAAACATAAAGTATTGGGAATTATATTGCAAAATAAATCTAGATTTAAATAACAATGAAGAAGTTGAAATTTCATTTAAAGAGATTTTGTCTTTGGGTAATTTGAGCCTAAGTACTTTAATATTTTTAACTAAAACATTAATTCAAATCCCTTTAAACGAATCTTTGTCTAATCAATTTTTGATAAAAATTGATGCTCTTCCAAATTCATTATTAAGTGAAAAAAAATATATTAGTTATGTAATTCTTCATAATTCTAATCAGATAATTAAAGCTAATTTCAATTTAAAAGAAGCTTATTTTCATAATCCTGCGATTTATGATTACTTCAAAGACATTTTTCCAACTATTCCACAGCTTAATGTCTTTAAAAACATGAATGTAAATTAAATTTTTAGTAAATTATCTTAATTTTTTTCAATGAAAAATACTTTTTTTTCAAATTTTGTTATTCTAATTAAAGGAATGTGTATGGGCATTGCTGATATAGTTCCTGGTGTTTCTGGGGGAACAATTGCTATAATCACTGGAGTTTACGAAGAATTGTTAAAAACTATAAATAAATTTGATTTTAAAATATTAAAAGAATTTAGAAATGGTAAGGCGAAAACAATTTGGGAAACTTATAATTTAAATTTCCTTTCCTTCTTAGGCTTTGGAATTTTGTTAAGTATTGTAATACTAAGTCATTTTATATTGATATTATTAAATGAATATCCAATAGCTCTTTGGTCTTTATTTTTTGGATTAATTTCCTCAAGCATCATTTTTTTATTCAAAACAACATCGAAATTAAATTTTACAAATTCAAAATACTTAATTCCATCTCAATTGTATTTTTTAATTATTGGGGGTTTTATAGCTCTGTACATTCAAACACTAAGTTCTAGTAGTAGTATTGAAGTTAATTCATTATACTTATTTTTTTGTGGAATGATTAGTATAACCGCCATGCTTCTTCCAGGCATTTCAGGAGCTTACATTTTGGTTTTATTGGGTGCTTATGAAACTATGTTAATAACACTAAAGGAAGTTAGTAAATTGAATTCAGAATATTTCATGAATTTCATTTCGTTTGCTCTTGGGGCTTTGTTGAGTATTAAATTATTTTCTAAATTATTAACATGGGCATACAAAAATTATAAAAATAATACACTTTTTTGCCTAATTGGCTTTATGATTGGATCTCTACCGACATTATGGCCTTGGAAAAAAAATAGTGATTCTGGTTTTTTTTTAGATAGATTATATATTCCTGAAAATTACTTTAATAATTCTGAGTTTAATGAAGGGATATTATTTTTTATAATAGGAATCATACTTGTTCTACTTTTAGAATTTATTTCAAATAAAAATGAAAAAAAGAAATAATAAGTTCTATATCATACTCTTAATTAAAAGCATTTTAATGGGTACTGTAAATAAATTACCTGGTGTTTCTGGGGGGTTAGTTGCACTTATAACAGGGTTTTATATAGAAATGATAAACTCTTTAAAAAAAATAAATTTCAAAATAATTCCATTACTTTTTAAACTAAATTTTTCTAAAATAGATAAAAACTATAACGGATTATTTTTATTGATTATTCTATCTGGAATTGTAATTAGTTATTTCACCACTTCAAAAATATTAGATCTTTTATTTAATAGTTATGAAATCTTTGTTTGGTCAGTCTTTTTTGGAATGGTATTAGCGTCTAATTTTATTTTAATTCAAAATTTAAAAACATGGAATTATAATACTTTTATTTCAATTATTTCAGGATTAATTTTAGGGTTAATTATTAGCTTTTCAGATCCAATTGAAGAAAACAAAAATACATTGTTTATTTTCTTTTGTGGTTTTATAAGCATAAGCGGAATGATTATTCCTGGACTATCTGGTTCGTTTTTACTTATACTATTAGGAAACTATAAACTTTTATTGATTGACTCAGTAAATTCACTTTTCAATTCAATACTTATTTCCATAGGACTTGAATCTAATCTTTCACATGATTTAGAACTTTTAAAAATTGTTTTGATATTTACTTTAGGATCTCTATCAGGATTAATCTTACTCTCTAATTTCCTGAGTTATTTAGTTAGAAAACATGAAGAAACAGTAAATCAATTTATAATTGGTTTTATATTTGGATCTTTAATAATATTGTGGCCATGGAACCATATAAATGAAAAATCATTATTAAATGATAATTTTGGTATTTCAGTTCCAAAATTGACAGAAATAACAAATATAATGTCTGTTGTATGGATTTGCATTGGATTAATCACAGTTTTAAGTATAAATATGTATGTTGGAAAAAAAAATAAAATACGGACTGATAGGAAAGAATATTGATTATTCGTTTTCAGAGAAATTTTTTAATGAAAAATTTATAAATGAAAACATAGGGAACTGCACGTATGAAAATTATGATTTAAGTTCAATAAAAGAGTTTAATTCTATAATAAAAGACAATTCAATTAAAGGATTTAATGTTACTATTCCTTACAAAAAAGAAATAATTGATTTTCTACACGAAATTGATCCAATTGCAAAAAAAATTGGAGCAGTAAATACATTGAAAATTTGTGACAAAAAAAAAATTACGGGATACAATACTGATTATATAGGATTTATAAATTCAATAAAACACGTAATATCTAATCATTCAAAAGCTCTAGTTTTAGGGACGGGAGGAGCTTCAAAAGCAATTATCTATGGTCTAAACTCCATGGGGATTAAATCAACTATAGTTTCAAGGAAAAAAAAATATGGATTAATTACATATGAAGAATTAAATGAGGAAAAAGTTAAACAAAATACTATCATAATTAATTGTACACCTTTAGGAACTTTTCCTAAAATCAAAGAATGTCCTAAAATACCATTTGAGTATATAACAATGAACCACTTATGCTACGATTTAATTTATAATCCCATAAAAACAAAATTTTTAAAAGAAAGTGAAAAAAAAGGAGCAACTATTATAAATGGAAAAAAAATGTTAGAAAATCAAGCTAATGAAAGTTGGAAGATTTGGAATAGTTAAATAAAAATAGGTAACTTAATTAAAAATAATTCTTTGAAACTGAGTCAAAAAAATTTAGATGATAATTTAGTAGAAAAAAAACTTTTAATAGAAAAGTTAAAAGAACTATTAAATACTGATGGGTCAATAAATGACAAATACAATAAGTTTAAAAAAATACAGAACTCCTGGTTTAAAATTGGAAATGTTCCAAGGTCACAAGATTTAATAATTTGGAATAATTTTCAACATCATATTAAAAATTTCTATGATTATTTACATTTAAACAGAAAATTTAAAGAAATTGATTTAGACCATAATTTAAAAGAAAAAGAAAAAATAATTTTTAGCGCAAAGAAATTAATAAATAGTAATGATCAATATAAAGCTTTCAGAGATTTTGAAAGATTTAAAAAAAGATGGAAATTCGAATTAGGTCCAGTAAAGAAAGAAAATAAAGAAAAATTAGAAAAAGAAATAAGAAATATTGAAGAAATATTAAATAACAAAAGAAAAGAATTTGAATTAAATAAAGACGCTATATTAAGTTTAAATTATAATACAAAAAATAAATTAGTTAACGATATTGAAGGCTTATATCAAACAGATTCAAACTCGATTAAAGATTGGCAAGAGAAAATTAAAACTTTTGAGTCTATTAAAAAAAATATAGAAGATACAGGTCCAATTCCTAGAAAATTAAAAAAATCATTTTGGAATAATTATAAGAAAGTAGTTCGAGAATTTTACTCGACTAAAAATATATTTTTTAAAAAAATTAAAAAAGTTTACACTGAAAATCTTAGTAAACAAAATTCACTGATTAATGAAATAATAAATATTTCCTCAAAAGATGATTTAGAAAAAGAAAGACAAAATGTTATTTCAATTCAAAAACAATGGAAATTAATCAAGCCTGTTCCATATAAGGCAAATGAAAAAAATTGGAAAAATTTCAAAAATAGTTGTGATCTGTTTTTTCAAAAAATTTCACAAAACAAAAACTTAAAAACAAAAGAAAATAAACAATTTGAACTAAAACAAAATAAATTAATTGAAGATGTGGAAAAATTTAGTGGAGAATTAGTTGGTTTAGAAAAGATTTTTGAAGAATATTTCTTAAACAATAAATTAAGTTCTGAGAAAGAAAAAATATTTTTTGATAAAATTAAAACACAATTAATTAAACAAGGTCTTAAAGAAGAAGAATCTCAAAATAAATTAAATGAGATGAAATCTAAATTCATGAGCTATGATCAAAAAAAATCTGAAGTTTATAAATTAAATCTAAGATTAGATAAACTAAAAAAAGATTTAACTCAACAAGAAAATAATCTATTATTTTTTAACGATAAATCAAAAGAAAATAAATTATTAAAAACAGTGTATCTAAAAATTAAAAATCAAAAATTAGAAATTGAAAAATTAATTATTGAAAAAAACAAATTGATTAAGTAATTACTTGAGGCTGTTCCAAATGGCTAACAATTCAGAATTCGAAAGATCATGTAGTTCAAGATTTTCATTCTTTATTTTTATTTCCATTTCTTTGAATCTTTTAGTAAATTTTCTATTTGTTTTTTCTAAAGCATTTTCTGAATTTATACCTAGGTATCTGCCATAATTAATTACTGAAAATAAAAAATCTCCAAATTCTTCTTCAATTTTATTTGAATCAGACCTCTCTAATTCTAAACTCAATTCGTCAAATTCCTCAATAACTTTATTTTTTGAATTAACCACAGAGTCCCATTTAAAACCTGCACTAGAAACCTTGTCCTGAATTCTTAATGCTTTAATTAAAGATGGTAAAGTTTTCGGAACACCTGAGAGAATACTATCACGGCCTTCATTAATTTTCAATTTTTCCCAGTTTTTTTTTACTTCTTCTTTAGATAGTTGTTTTTTAGTTTTATAGACATGAGGATGTCTATGTATTAGCTTTTTAGAAATTGATTCTACAACATCATTAAAATTAAAAATTTGTTTTTCGTCAGCAATTTTTGAATAAAATATAATATGAAGAAGTAAATCGCCTAACTCGTTTTTAATTTCATCATAATCACCGTCATTAATAGCATCAACTAGTTCAAATGTTTCTTCAACTGTTAAAGTTTTTAAAGAATCAATTGTCTGCTCTTTGTCCCATGGACATTTAACTCTTAATTCATCCATTATCTTTAAAAGTTCATCAATAGAATGTGAATTTTTAGATTTTTTCATCTTTTATAAAATGACATTAAATAATCAGGTTTTATATTACCTTTTGAAATATTATTTAATTTACTTTTTATGAGTTTTTTCTTAAAAGTGCTCAGCTTATCAGTAAATAAAACACCTTCAATATGATCAAATTCATGCTGAACTACTCTTGCTCTTAATCCATTCAGTTCTAATTCATGTTTATTAAAGTTTTCATCATAATATTTGATTAATATTTCATTTTCTCTAACAACATCTTCCCTAACATCAGGTATACTTAAGCATCCTTCATTAAATGTGTTTAACTTACTTGTTGTTGTAATTAACTCTGGGTTAATAAACACTTTTTTAAAAGTAGAAAGCTTTATTCTTTCGTCTTTATCAAGTTTATCATCTTCTGAAAAAGGAGAGGCGTCTACTATGAATATTCTTATCGAAAGACCTATTTGAGGTGCAGCTAATCCTACGCCACTTGATGCGTACATTGTATCCCACATATTAGAAATTAATTCATTTAATTTTATGTAATCGTGTGAAATATTTTTACATTTTTTTCGTAAAACAGGATTTCCGTATGCAATAATTGGTAAAATCATATTAAATTTTTTCTAAATAAGACTGAAGTATAATAGTAGCGCTAATTTTATCAACCAAAGATTTATTTCTTCTTTTAACTTTATTAATACCACTTTCTAAAATTACTTTTTTAGCGATAACAGACGTAAAACGCTCATCATATCTTTCTAATTTAATCAATGGAAAATTATTTTTTAAAACATTAATGAATTTTAATATTTCAAATTCAACATCAGAGGGTTGATTATTTTTTTGTAAAGGTTTTCCTATTACTATAGTATCAATTTTATTTTTTGATGTTAAATTTTTTAAAAAAGATAAAATATTTTCATTTGAAACCGTGTCTAAGCCTGATGCAATTATATTCAAATCGTCGGTGATTGCTACACCTATTCTTTTAGTTCCAAAATCTAAAGCAACTATTTTTGACATTTTTCAAAGTTAAATCATTAATAATTAAGGTTAAAATTCTTTAAACTATTTATTATTATCAACGTATATTTGAAAAAAAAACTGTGAAAAAAATTATTGAATCTGCATGGGAAAATAGATCCCTATTAAAAGAAGAAAAAACTAAAAATGCAATACGTTCTGTAATTAAAGATTTAGATAATGGAATAATAAGAGTAGCTGAACCTACAAATAGCGGATGGAAGGTAAATGAATGGGTTAAAAAAGCTGTGGTTTTATATTTTCCAATTCAAGAAATGAAAACAATTGAGGCGGGACCGTTAGAGTTTCATGATAAAATCCCTCTTAAAAAAAATTATAAAGAAAAAGGAATTAGAGTAGTTCCACACGCCGTAGCAAGACATGGAGCTTTCATTAGTAAAGGAGTTATTTTGATGCCAAGCTATGTGAATATAGGTGCTTATGTTGATAGCGGAACTATGGTTGACACTTGGGCAACAGTTGGTAGTTGTGCTCAAATTGGTAAAAATGTTCATTTAAGCGGAGGTGTTGGTATTGGTGGAGTTTTAGAACCATTACAAGCTTCACCTGTGATTATTGAAGATAATGCCTTTATTGGTTCTAGATGTATTGTTGTAGAGGGAGTTAAGATTGGGAAAGAAGCTGTTTTGGGTGCCAATGTTGTATTAACTGGGTCAACTAAAATTATTGATGTCACAGGAGATAATCCAATAGAAACAAAGGGTGTAGTTCCTCCAAGTTCAGTAGTAATTCCAGGATCTTACACTAAAAAGTTTAAAGCTGGAGATTTTCAAGTACCATGTGCATTGATAATTGGTAAAAGAAAAGAAAGTACTAATAAAAAAACATCTCTTAATGATGCTTTAAGAGATTACAATGTTTCGGCATAATTAAAATGAATTCTGAAATTTCAAAAGCTATTAAATATTTAGAAAATGGTGGAATAATTATTTATCCATCTGATACAATATGGGCTTTAGGGTGTGACGCAACTAATTCTGGAGCAGTAGAAAGAATTTTTAAAATAAAAAAAAGAAAGCCAACTCTTCCTTTAATTTGTCTTATGAATGACTACCAAATGTTAAACAAATATGTAAATGTTACAGATGAAATAAAAGCTTTTTTAAATATTCAAAAAAAACCTACAACCATAATTTATAAAATGGTTAAAAAATTTAGTTTTTATAATGAATCAGTAGCTATCAGAATTCCTAAAGATAAATTTTGTCAAAATTTAATAAGTGAGTTTAACAAACCAATCACATCAACATCAGTTAATATTTCAGGAGATAAGTTTCCTGAATGTTTTAATGAAATTAAAGATGAAATTTTGAATCAAATTGATTATTCTGTAAATTTAAAAAGGAACTTAAAACTTAAAAAACCTTCTCAAATTATTAAAATTGAAGGAGACTCGTTCATAACATTAAGGTCTTAGAATGTTTAAAAGAAATTTTAAAAAAAATATTGAGAGTGAAATTTTTCATACAATTTCAAATTGTTGTGATGAAACAAATATTGAATGTTATGCAATTGGAGGATTTGTTAGGGATTTAATAATTGGAAAAACATCAGCTACAGACATAGATATTCTTGTGGTGGGAAGTGGAATTGATATAGCTAAGAAAACGGCTAAAAGGTTAAAAATTAAATCAAAAATAACTGTTTTCAAAAATTTCGGAACAGCCATGTTCAAATACGATGGTTATGATATCGAATTTGTAGGAACAAGGCAAGAAAGCTACAGTAAATCAAGTAGAAATCCGATAGTTAAACCTGGTACTTTGGATGATGACTTAAATAGAAGAGATTTCACAATTAATACTTTGGGAATAAGTTTAAATAAAAATAATTGGGGGGATCTTTTAGACAAATTTAATGGAATTAAAGATTTAGAAAATAAAATAATAAAAACTCCTTTGGAGCCAAAACAAACATTCTCCGACGATCCCTTAAGAATGTTAAGAGCTGCACGATTTTCTAGTCAACTAAATTTTCAAATTGATATTAATTCTTTCAATGGCTTAATTTCGGAAAGAGAAAGGATAAAAATTATTTCTCCCGAAAGAATATCAGAAGAAATTAATAAGATTATCATGACTTCAAAACCATCTGTTGGTTTTAAAATATTGGAGTCAACAGGTTTATTAAATATAATCATGCCTGAACTTACTAATCTCAAAGGCATTGAAGAAATTGAGGGGCAAAAGCACAAAGATAATTTCTATCACACATTGGAAGTTTTAGATAATATTTGTCTTAAAACAGAAAACCTTTGGCTAAGATGGGCTGCACTACTTCACGATATTGGAAAAGCTCCTACTAAACTATTTATAAAAAAAACCGGATGGACTTTTCATGGTCATGAACTTAAAGGATCTAAAATGGTTTATAAACTATTTAAAAGATTACATCTTCCTTTAAATAATAAATTAAAATATGTACAAAAAATAATTTATTTAAGCTCGAGACCAATAGTTCTATCAAATAACAATATTACTGATTCTGCTATTAGAAGATTAATTTATGATTGTAAAGAAGACATTGATGATTTATTAACACTTTGTGAAGCAGATATAACAACTAAGAATCCTATGAGATTCAAAAAATATTTAAACAATTTTAAATTGGTTAGAGAAAAAATAAAAATAGTTGAAGAAAGAGATTCTATTAGAAATTTTCAACCACCAGTTAGTGGAGAAGATATTATGAATTATTTTAACATAAAACCCTCAAAAGAAATCGGTATTATAAAAGAATATATAAAAAATTCAATTTTAGATGGAAAAATAGAAAATAATAAAAAATCGGCAAAGTTATTGATGATTGAAAAAGGTAAAACTCTAGGACTTAATAACATTACCATTGAATAATTTTATAAAAATATCTAAAATCAGTCTAGTTTTAGTTTACTTGGTAATTTTAGCTGGATCTTTAGTCAGAATGACTGGAAGCGGAATGGGATGTCCAGACTGGCCAAAATGTTTTGGTTATTACATCCCCCCTTCTGAAGAAAGTGAATTAATCTTTAAATCTAATCATGATTATAAGTCTAATCAAATGATAATATTGAATAATGAAAAACTTTACACTGCAAAATCAGATTTCAGGTCTAGTAATGAAATAAATCTCAATAATTGGATTTTATATGAAAAACACAACTATGTGACTTATAATCCTGTCCATACTTGGATTGAATTTATTAATAGATTAATAGGAGCTGTTGCAGGAATATTTACCATTTTAATGTTATTAATGTCCTTAAAATATTGGAAAGAAAATAAAAATATTACGTTAATTTCATTATTAGTGGTTTTAGGAATGGGTTTTCAAGCATGGCTTGGAAAACTAGTAGTTGATTCTAATTTAGCTCCTTATAAAATAACTGTTCACATGCTAATGGCACTTGTAATTGTAGGATTAATTATTTATTTAATATATACATTAAAAGAAAGAGAAAACATAGTATCTGATAAGAAAATTAAATATTTAATAATAGTTTCAATTACATTAACTTTAATTCAAGTAATTACAGGAACTCAGGTAAGAGAATTTATTGATATTCAATACGAACTCTCAAAAAACAAGGATCTATGGCTAGAGTCTCCAGACTTTTATTTTTATTTTCACCGAACATTTTCATTATTAGTATTTTTTATAAATGCCTTTCTATATTATTATGCATTTAAAAAATCATATAACTTAAAAATTATTTCATTAATTAGTTTAGTAATATTTTTAGAAATATTATTGGGAATTATAATGTATTATGGAGATTTTCCAATATTTAGCCAGCCATTACACTTATTTCTAGCAACAATTTTATTTGGATATCAATTTTACTGGAGTTTATTTTTTATAAAAAATACAAATGATTTACAGATTAAGAATAATTCTTGATACCAAGGAAGATGTTATAAGAGATATAGAAATTAAATCTACAAATACTTTTGAGGATTTACATTTTGCGATTGTTAATGCATTCGGTTTTGCAGGAAATGAAATGGCTTCTTTTTATTTGAGTAACTCAAAGTGGATACAAGGAGAAGAAATAACATTTGAAAGTTTTGGTCATGAAAAGGTAATGAAAGAACATATTTTAAACACAATAATTAATAACGATCAAAAAAACTTTATTTATGTGTATGATTTCTTAAAGTTATGGACTTTTTTTATTGAGGTTATTGAGACAAATAAAGAAAATAGTCATAGTCATTATCCACAAACCATTTTTTCAATTGGAGATACACCAATTAAAGCACCTGAAAAATTATTTATTGAAGACAAGAGTGATAAATATTTAGATGATGATTTTGAAGAAGAGGATCCCTACCAGTTTTACTAATTAACACTAAGCATTTCATGATTTTCATAATTTCTCAGAACATAATTGAAAGAAGCTCTAATAATTTCACCCATATTTTTTGAATTAATAAAATTTTTATCCCTTGTAAGCTTATAAACTTGTTTTGATAATAATAATATGTTTTCATCAGTTGATATTTTATCTTGACTCATACATTCAATTATTTTTTTTGTTCTACTTTCAGAACTTAAAATACGTTTGGCAATAATAGATCTTTCCTCAGTTTTATATTGATCTACAGAATTTGAATCTAGTCTTTCTTTAATAAGATTCATAATAAACTTATTTTCTTTAAAAAATTGAGGCCTATATACTTTTAAATTACCTTCATAACATTGTTGATCAAAATCAATTGCTCGAATTTTATAAATTACTTGATCAAAATCGTGTGTTGGTATTATAACATAATTATATGAACGCATATCACCCAATAATCTAATCATGCATCTTTCATTAAATTTTACAAATTCTTTTGCAATTTGTGACTTTTCAGAATTAGTACATTTATTAAGATGTTCTTCAAAAAATTCATCTCCTGGGATTCCTGCAACATGTTCTTCAATTAAAGTTTTATTATTAATAAGAAAATTTAAATTGTAAGGAGATAGTAAGTTCTCGAGTTCTAAACCATAAACTCGCGATGCATCAGCTTTTTTCACGTAGAAGTACGTGAAATTATCATTTAAAGTATTTCTAATTTTAATTCTAAAAGGTTTAGAATTTCCAAAAGTACAATAATCAATCGCATCAATATTTAAAAAATTAATATTAGATTCATTACCATCTGAATGTAATAAATTATAAACTTTTTTTAAAGATAAATCAATTTCTTTTCTCTCAAATTCTGAATAAAAGACTCTAACCCAAAGAGTGTCTTTATCATTTTTATTATAAACTGAGACTGAACCTGAAAACCTTTTTAAATCTTCATAAAAAACAGGTATTTTTAAATTTCTATTATATTCAGATAAATATTCATTTAAAAAACTGTTAATAGGAAAAAAAGGTTTTTTCTTTGACATTAATTTTTCAGTCATAATTTAAAAATTGTACTTAATAATATAAAAGTAAGAATTATCTATTAGAGACTTATTATTGTAAATTTGAAAAATTATAATAAAATTGTTTAAACTAGAGTCAGAATATAATCCCACTGGAGATCAACCACAAGCTATTGATCAGCTTGTTGATGGTTTAAAAGAAAATACTAAGTTCCAAACTCTAAAAGGAGTTACGGGATCAGGAAAAACCTTTACAGTTGCAAATGTTATAAATAAAATAAATAAGCCAACTCTAGTTCTTGCTCATAATAAAACTTTAGCTGCTCAGCTTTATTCAGAATTTAAAGAATATTTTCCGAATAATTCTGTTGAATACTTCGTTTCTTACTATGATTATTATCAACCAGAAGCGTATTTGCCTGTAAGCGGAACTTACATTGAGAAAGATTTGTCCATAAATGAAAATATTGAAAAACTAAGATTAAGTACAACTTCTTCATTACTTTCTGGAAGAAGAGATGTTATAGTTGTAGCGTCAGTATCTTGTTTGTATGGAATTGGAAATCCAGTAGAGTTTAAAAAAAATATAATTAGAATTGAAAAAAATGAAAAAATATCACGAACTAAATTTTTACATAACTTAGTTCAAAGTCTTTACTCACGAACGACAACAGAATTAATAAGCGGGTCTTTCAAGGTATACGGAGATATTGTTGATATTTTTCCAAGTTATGCAGATCACAGCTTCAAGATTCATTTTTTTGGTGATGAGATTGAATTGATTGAAATTTTTGATCCAATAACAAAAAAAACTTTAGAATCACTAGAGAAGCTAAATATTTATCCTGCTAATATGTTTGCAACCTCACCTGATGTTTTGCAAAATGCTATAAACGAAATAAGATTTGATTTGAAAAATCAAATTGAATATTTTAAAGAAATTGGTAAATTTCTTGAAGCAAAAAGGTTAGAGGAAAGAACAAACTTTGACCTAGAAATGATACAAGAACTTGGATATTGTTCTGGAATAGAAAATTATTCTCGATATATTGATAAAAGATCTCCTGGAACAAGACCTTTTTGTTTACTTGACTATTTTCCAGAAGATTACCTAATGATAGTTGATGAAAGTCACGTAACATTATCCCAAGTTCGCGCAATGTATGGAGGTGATAGAAGTAGAAAAGAAAATTTAGTTGAATATGGATTTAGACTTCCAGCAGCAATGGATAATAGACCTTTGAAATATGAAGAATTTGAATTTGTACAAAATCAGGTAATTTATGTAAGCGCAACCCCGTCTGATTATGAACTCGAAAAAACAGAAGGAATATATACTGAACAAATAATTAGACCTACTGGGCTATTGGATCCCATAATTGAAGTTAGAGAAAGTAAAAATCAGATAGACGATTTAATAAATGAAATACAAATTCGTGTTGAAAAAGACGAAAGAATACTCGTAACAACGTTAACTAAGAGAATGGCAGAAGAATTGACTAAATATTTAAATAATATAGATGTTAGATCTAGATATATTCATAGTGATATAGACACTTTAGAAAGAGTAGAAATCATGCAAGGATTAAGAAAAGGATTATTTGATGTATTAGTTGGAGTTAACCTTCTTAGAGAAGGACTAGATCTTCCTGAAGTGTCTCTAGTAGCAATTATAGATGCAGATAAAGAAGGTTTTCTTAGAAGTCATAGATCTTTAACTCAAACAATTGGTAGGGCAGCTAGAAATATAAATGGTAAAGCGATTTTTTATGCTGATAAATTAACAAATAGTATGAAAAAAACTATTGACGAAACAAATTATAGAAGAAACAAACAAAAAGAATTTAATATTATAAATAACATAAAACCAACTCCCTTAAAAACTAAAATCAAAGATGTATTTGCTAAAGATTCTCAACAAATTGATTTAGATAAAATTAAAAGCAGTAATCAATTAATTAGAAATAAAACAAATATGTCTAAAGCAGAAAAAACAAAAGAAATAAACTTTTTAAGAAAAGAAATGGAAACTGCTGCTAAAGCTTTAAATTTTATTGAAGCTGCAAGAATTAGAGATTTGATTACAGAATTAAAAAAATAATAATGTAGAGGGGGAGGGAAAATCCCCCTCAACACTAAAATTATTTTTTAACTGAAATAATTTTTTTTGCTTGTTTATGATATTCTTTTCTCTTAGGAAGAATTACTTTCAAAATACCATTTCTATAAAATGATTCTATTTTATTTAAATCGATTGAAATAGGAAGTTCATAAGATTTATTAAAAGAAGAAAAATTAAATTGCTGCAACATATAATTATCGTGTGAAACTGAATCAGATTTTTTTAAACTTAGCGATAAAATTCGATTATCAAGCTCTACTTCAAAATCTAGATTATCTTTTCCAGGAATTGAAAATTCTAAAATAAATTCTTTATCATTTTCAATAATATTTGTCGCTGGACTAACTGTCTTATTAGTTGGTAGAATGTCCCATGTATTTCTAAAGAAATCATCAAATACAAAAGGTGAAAAATTGGAGTGTTTTTTTATTAAATTCATAACTTATTATTTTTAAAATTAAACAAATATTTATATTCTTTGAAAGAACAAAATAAATGCCATTTAAAAATATAAGACATTATGTCATTTAAAACATTATAATTAATGACATTATGTCATTTTAAGCCAATACTTCTTGAATTTTGTCAGCTGCCTCTTGAAATTCAGTAGCACTGTAAACTTTGAAGTCACAACTATCTATAATCTCTTTTGCTATTTTAGCATTAGTCCCTTGCAATCTTACAATTATTGGCACATTTATATCTTCTAAATTATTGTAAGCATCAACAATACCCTGAGCAACCCTGTCGCATCTTACAATTCCGCCAAAAATATTAACTAGTATAGCTTTAACATTGGGATCTTTTAAAATCAATCTAAAAGCAGATTCAACACGTTTTGCATCTGCGGTCCCTCCAACATCAAGAAAATTAGCAGGGTCTCCGCCTGACTGCTTAATTAAATCCATTGTAGCCATGGCTAATCCAGCACCGTTCACCATACAACCAACATTACCATCTAAATCAACATAATTTAAACCCAATTCTCTGGCCTCTACTTCTACTGGATTCTCTTCTTTCAAATCTCTCCATTCAGAATAATCTTTATGTCTAAATAAAGCATTCTCATCCAATGTAACTTTAGCATCAACTGCCATTATTTTATTATCTGATGTTTTTAAAACAGGATTAATTTCAAACAAGGACGAGTCTGAAGAAACGTATGATTTGTATAAAAGAGAAATGAATTTAACCATTTCTTTAAAAGATTTTCCAGACAAGCCTAAATTGAAAGCAATTTTCCTTGCTTGAAAAGGAAGTATACCTAATAAAGGGTCAATATCTTCATAAAAAATTAATTCAGGAGTTTTTTCAGCAACAGATTCAATATCCATACCTCCTTCAGTTGAATACATGATCATGTTTTTTCCTGTTTTTCTATTTAACAAAATTGAAACATAAAACTCCTCTGTTTCAGATTCTCCAGGATAATAAACATCTTCTGCAATTAAGACTTTTCTAACTAATTTACCTTCTTTTGAAGTTTGTGGAGTAATTAAATTCATGCCCAAAATACTAGAAACAACATCTTTTAACTCAGATTTACTCTTTGCAAGTTTCACCCCTCCCCCTTTACCTCTTCCTCCAGCATGAATCTGTGCCTTAACTACAAACCAATCGGTACCAGTTTCTTTCGTAAGTTTCATAGAAACATTTTCAATTTCATTTAAATTATCCAGAACAAGACCTCTTTGAATATTAACCCCATGTTGAGCTAAGATTTCTTTTCCTTGATATTCATGTAAATTCATAATAAGTATTTATTTTAAACAAATATAATAGAATATGATCAAGAATAACAGATGTAAATAATTAAATAATGTTACAAATGAAACAAATTGTTTTATTTTTATAATATAAATAATTTTATTATCAAACTATGTAAACTTAATATAGATTTGCACAATGAAAAATTCAACTTTATTAGAAATATCAAAAACATTTGGAACCCCAACATATGTATATGATGCGTCTAAAATCAAGAGTCAGTACGAAAGACTTACTAACTCATTTAATGAAGTAAAAAATCTTAGAATAAACTATGCCGTAAAAGCATTATCCAATATTTCAATTTTAAAATATATAAATCAATTGGGCGCAGGAATTGATACGGTCTCAATTCAAGAAGTAATGATTGGCCTAAAAGCTGGGTTTAGTCCTGAAAAAATAATTTACACACCAAATGGTGTTTCGGTCGAAGAAATTCAAAAAGTTTCAGAAATGGGTGTAAACATTAACATAGACAACCTTAGCGTTTTAGAACAATTTGGAGGACTAAATCCTAATATCCCTATTTGTATTAGAATCAACCCACACGTTATGGCTGGAGGAAATAATAAAATTTCTGTTGGCCACATTGATTCTAAGTTTGGAATAAGTATACACCAAATCCCATTACTTTTAAGAATAATAAAAAACACAAACATTAAAGTTAATGGAATTCATATGCACACCGGAAGTGACATTTTAGACATAGAGGTATTTATTCATGCAGCAGAGATTTTATTTGAAACAGCTTCTAAATTTAAAGACTTGGAATTTATTGATTTTGGCAGTGGCTTCAAAGTACCTTACTCTCTTGGTGATAACCAAACTAATATTGAAGAATTAGGAAAAAAACTATCAAAAAGATTCAATGATTTTTGTAAAGAATATGGAAAAGAATTAACATTAGCCTTTGAACCTGGTAAGTTTTTAGTTAGTGAAGCTGGTAGTTTTTTGTGCTCTGTAAATTCTATAAAACAAACCACATCAACTGTTTTTGCTCAGGTAGATTCTGGCTTTAATCACTTTGTAAGACCAATGATGTATGGTTCAAATCATGATATAAAAAACATTTCGAATCCAGATGATAATGAAAGATTTTATTCAGTTGTAGGATATATATGTGAAACGGATACTTTTGCAAACAATAAAAGAATTTCAAGAATAAACGAAGGAGATGTTTTATGCTTTAAAAATGCAGGAGCTTATTGCTTTACAATGGCTAGTAATTATAATTCTAGATATAAGCCCTCTGAGATTCTTTTTTTAGACAATAAAGCAATTGAGATAAGGAAAAGAGAAAATATTGAAGATATTTTAAGAAATCAAGTAGAGATAACTCTGTAGTATCAATCTATAACACCAGAACCCAATAACTCTTCATTTTTATACCACACTGCAAACTGACCTTTACTAATAGCAGACTGCATGCTTTCAAAAACCATAAAAACACCATCCTTATCTAAAATAAGTTTGGATTTCTGAAGAGGCTGTCGGTATCTTATTCTAGATTCAAATTTATTGTCTGAATTTTTATAATCAATATCAGCTCTTAACTTATGGAAATTTTTATTTTTAATAAATAAAACTTTTTTAAATAAACCTGGATGATTTTTACCTTCTCCTACATAAACAATATTATTTAGAACATCGGTTTTAATAACAAATAAAGGTTCTTTACTTCCGCCAATAGCCAGCCCTTTTCTTTGACCAACTGTAAAAAAATGTGCGCCATCATGCTCACCAACAACATCACCATCATTGACAGAATAATCAATTGACTTAGCAAGTTTATGCAAATTTTCAGTTGAATGATTATCGTAATCTAGTGTTTTAAAACAATTACTATTATTACTAGAAACCTTAATTACTAAACCTTTTTTTGTTTTTAGTTTTTGTTGTAAAAATTCAGGAAGTTTAACTTTTCCAACAAAACATAAACCTTGCGAATCCTTTTTGTCAGCGGTTACTAGTCTTTGTTTTTTAGCAATTAATCTTACCTCTTTTTTATTTAAATCGCCAATAGGAAACATAACTTTAGAAAGTTGTTTTTGAGACAATTGACATAAAAAATATGATTGATCTTTGTTCAAATCTTTTCCTGACAAAAGACTAAAATGAGTATCTTTTTTAACTACTCTGCAATAATGACCAGTCGCTACATAATCGGCTCCTAGATTTTTAGCTATTTTTAAAAAAACATCAAATTTTATTTCCCTGTTACATAAGACGTCAGGATTAGGAGTGTTTCCAATCTTATATTCACTAAACATGTAATCAATGATTCTTTCTTGATATTCTTTACTTAAATCGATTGTTTGAAAAGGTATTGATAATTTTTCGGCAACAATCATTGCATCATAACTATCTTCAACCCATGGACATTCATTTGATACAGTAACAGTTTCATCATGCCAATTTTTCATAAAAATCCCAATAACATCATAACCTTGTTTTACAAGCAAATGTGCAGCAACGCTTGAATCTACTCCTCCGGAAAGAGCAACCACCACTCTGGTATTTTTATTAGACATTGAAAAAAATTACTATTTCTTGCCCTGAAGCTTTCTTTGTTTATCGGCTTCTTCCATCATTTCTTGCATTTTTCTTTGAAACCTGTTTTGCTTTGTAGGCTTTTTCTTATTCTCCTGAACTTGTAATCTTATTTTTTCCTCGTCAATAATAAAATACTTAATCGAAATCATAATTAAGATTGTTAATATATTTGAAATAAAATAATACAAACTAAATGCACTAGCATAATTGTTGAAGAAAAATAACATCATAACAGGCATTAAATACATTATGAATTTCATATTAGGCATTCCTGGTTGAGATGTTTGCATTTGTGCACCTGAGGACATTTTTGTGTAGAAAAATATAGCGATTGAAGCTAATATAGGTAGAAGACTTATATGGTCTCCATAAAAAGGAATACTAAAAGGAAGTTCAGCAATGGTATCATAAGAAGAAAGGTCTTCAGCCCATAAAAAAGATTTTCCTCTTAATTGGAATGCAATTGGAAAAAAACAGAATAAGGCATAAAATACAGGTAACTGAAGCAACGCAGGGACACACCCCAATAGAGGATTAGCACCCGCTTTATTATACAACTTCATAGTTTCCTGTTGTCTCTTTACTGCATCGTTTTTAAACTTTTCATTTAACTCTGTTATTTCAGGCTTTATAACTTTCATTCTAGCCTGAGAAACGTATGTCTTGTAGGTAACTGGTGACATCACCAAACGAGTGGCAATAGTCATTAAAATCACTGCAAGTCCAGCAGAAAAATATTTACTCAAAAATCCGAAAAAAGGAAAATAAATAAATCTGTTAATCATGCCAAAAATCCCCCATCCAAAATAAATAGAGTCATAAATTTTGTTTTGATATTGTTTTAAAATATCATAATCGTTAGGTCCAAAATACCATTTCATTTGACTGTTAATCTCAGAGCCAGAAAGATTTAAAGGGATTATTGAAGAATATTTTTTAGTGAATTTCGCTTCTTTACTTTCGTCCTCGAAAAGTTTTTTTGACTCAAACTGAACATTATTAACCGGAGAATCTAAGATTAAAATCGAATTAAAAAAATGTTGACCATATGAAATCCATGAAACCGAGTCTTCGCTGTCATCAGAATCTGTATAAGAACTCAAATAGTCTGTGTCATCTCCATCGTACTGATACATTAGCTGACTGTACCTGTTTTCATAATCAATACTTTTAGCTTGTCTAAAAGCGTCTAAATTCCAATTTAAATTTACATTTGAATTAGAATTTATTAGAGAAGAGAACCCAGATGACTTAACATTAAAGTCAATCATATATCCTGACTCAGGAATTTTATATTCAAAGGAGATTGATTGACCGTTTGAAACAATTAAAGACATTTTAAGTACATTCATTTTACCTTGTCTTTCCATTTCATAGGTAAAATTATAATCCGAAGTATTTATTATATTTCCATTTTTAAGTTCAAAACTTAAACTAACATCCTGATTGTTATTTTTAATCAAAAACAAGTCATCACCTTTATAGTCGACATAATCTTTTAACTGAATTTCAGCTAAAGAACCTCCTTTAGTATTAAATTTAAAAATAACATCATCATTTTCAATAACTACTTCTTGATTTTCTAAATTAGAATTTATAAATGTGCTATTTAAACTCGAGCTGACATCTTCATTTATATCTTTTATTAAATTGTCATTAATTTCTTCGTTCTGAGTTTGTGAAATTATTTCTTTTTCATCAAGTGCATTTTGCTCAAGATTTGGAATAGTTACGTTAAACCAATAGAAAACGGCAGCAATAAGAAATAAAAACCCTATAATTTGATATATATCTAATTTATTTTCTTCCATTTTAATTTTTAGAATTATTGTAGGTTAAACAAGCTTGAACAAATGACACAAATAATGGGTGTGGTGTCTCAACAGTACTTTTATATTCAGGATGAAACTGAACTCCAATAAACCAATCATTAGTTGGAAGTTCAATTATCTCAACCAATCCGGTTTTTGAGTTAATTCCACTTGTCTTTAGACCTGAATCTTGTAAAGCAATTAGATAATCATTATTAAGTTCCCAGCGATGCCTATGTCTTTCTGTTATTGTTTTCGAATTGTATATCTTAAAAACCTTTGATCCTTTATCTAAATCACATCCCCAAGATCCTAACCTCATCGTCCCTCCTTTATTAATAATATTTTTTTGATCTTGCATAAGACTTATAACTGGATGTGAAGTTTTTTCATCCATTTCAGTAGAATTCGAATCCTCAAGATTTAAAATATTTCTAGAGTATTCAATAACAGCCATCTGCATACCTAAGCATATTCCAAAAAACGGAATGTTATTTTCCCTAACATATTTTATAGACTTGATCTTTCCTTCAATTCCTCTAGATCCAAATCCAGGCGCAACGATAACACCATCAAGCTTTGAGATTTGATTATTAATTTGATCATCATCAATAAACTCCGAGTGTATAGAATGAATAACAACTTTTGTTTCGTTTACTGAACCAGCATGAACTAATGCCTCTAAAATAGATTTATATGAGTCCTGTAGTTCAACATATTTACCAATTAAACCAATATTTACTGTATTTTTTGGATATTTTAATCTGTTTACAAACTCTGTCCAATTAGACATGCTAGTAGAACTAAAATTAGAAATATCAAGCTTTCTTAAAACAACCGTGTCTAACTTTTCTTTTTCCATCATCAAAGGAACATCATATATGGTTGAGGCATCTTTAGATTGAATCACTGAATCAACATCGACATTACAAAAAAGCGCTAATTTGTTTTTTATTTCATCTGAAATATCGTGTTCAGTTCTACAAACTAATATATCAGCGTTAATTCCACTTTCCATTAATGTTTTGACAGAATGTTGAGTAGGTTTTGTTTTAAGTTCTTTAGCAGCAGATAAATATGGAATTAATGTTAAATGAATAACCAGACTATTTGAACTGCCTAATTCCCATCTTAATTGTCTAACTGATTCTATGTAGGGCAAAGACTCGATATCACCAACAGTTCCACCAATTTCAGTTATTATAATATCGTACTCATTAGTGGTTCCAAGCAACTTTATTCTTCTTTTTATTTCGTTTGTAATGTGTGGAATAACTTGAACAGTTTTTCCTAAAAAATCACCTCTTCTTTCTTTTTCAATAACTGTTTGATATATCTTTCCAGTCGTCACGTTATTAGCCTGAGATGTTTCAACGTTTAAAAACCTCTCGTAATGACCTAAATCTAAGTCTGTTTCCGCTCCATCAGACGTTACATAACATTCTCCATGTTCATAAGGATTTAAGGTTCCAGGATCTACATTTATATAAGGATCTAATTTTTGGATAGTAACGCTTAAACCACGTGATTGTAATAACTTAGCTAAGGATGCAGAAATAATTCCCTTTCCAAGCGAAGAAGTGACACCTCCTGTAACAAATATATATTTGGTTTTAGACATTAATATTTTTAAGCGATCAAAAATACAAAAAGAAAGTGACTCTATTTAAAATTTAAAATTCAATAAGTTTTATTTTTTTGAAGGAATTTCTACAACTTCTAAATCATCATGTTTAACAAGTAGTATCGATTCGTTAATATAACCTTGACCCTTATTTTTATACTTAAATCTGTTCTGATGGTATTTAGTTTCTCCCAAACCTATTGATTTGGTCAACTTCCTCATATGTGCAATGCGCAATATTAAATCTAAAGTAATTTCATAACCTCTAAGAGCTATTTTATTTGGAAGTTTTCCGTAATTTTTAATAAATAATTCATTTATTTCATCTAATTCATCTCCATAACTGGGAAAAAAATAAGATGGATAGGTGAAATTTAAATTTCCTAATTTTTGATACGAAATATTTTCGTTTTCATAAGTTTCAGATCTATAGGTTGAAAGAAGTTTTATATTTCTTTCTTTTGAAATTTGAGAATTTAATAAGGACGAAACACTTGTTATAACATTCAAATTTTGAGATTCTAAAAAAACTAAATTATTTTTTTGCTCGACAAGTAAAGAATCAGTGATTTCAGGATCAACTAAACCCTTAGTTAAATCAGTATCAATAAGTTCAGCGTATGGAAAACGCTTCAAAAGCTTTTCCTTAACTTTCTCGGTAGACCTGTTATAAATTATCATAACACAAGGATCTGGATCTTTAATAATTAAACTATCAACATAAGTATACATTAATTCTCTTTGAGAATTAACACTGGGTATAGACTGAAATACATTCTTATTTATTTCAATTTTTTTTGAAGTTAAAGGAGAAACAATTGGTGTTTTTGAGTCCTTGAGATTTAAAGAAAGCCTGTTGATATTTCTAGGAATAAGAGGACCTAAAATAAAATCATAACTGTTAATACTTTTATTGTTAGATATATTATCTATTTCTGAAAGGCTATTTTCATTATCATAAGTGTCAATTTGTGTTTTAATTCCTAATTTTTTTACAGTTTCAAGAGCAGTAAGAACTCCACTGTAAAAATCCAGAGATAATGTCGAAAGGTTTAACTTTTCTAAATATTTTTTTGTGTTTTCAATAGAATCGATTTCAATTTTATTTAAATTAAAAGGAGCTATAAAACCAAACTTAATTGACTTTTTTTTAGGGACACTGTCAAATAAATTTTGGTTTGTTCTTGTTGATACTAAAACTTTCTCTACAATTTCTTTAATAGACTCCTCTAAAATAGCAGTAGTTATAAATGGTATCTTTAATACCATTTTTTTTGATATTTTATCACCTTTTAAAGAGGGGTTATATTTTTTAATTAGATTTATTGGAACATCGTATAAATTGGAAATAGTATATAAAGTTTGTTTTCTTTTAACCTTATGCTCTATAAATTCAATAACTAGACTAGATTCCAAATTTTGATTTTCGTCCTGAGAAAACCCAAGTAAAGAAACCAAGAAAAAAAGAAAAAAAATTTTAGAAACTCTCATTATTCCCATTCAATTGTTGCAGGTGGTTTTGAACTAATATCATAGACTACACGATTTACACCCTTTACATTATTAATAATTTTATTAGAAACCTCTTGTAAAAATTCATAAGGAAGATTTACCCAATCAGCTGTCATACCATCTGTTGACTCAACAGCTCTTAACGCAACACATTGCTCATAAGTCCTCTCATCACCCATAACACCCACACTTTTAACAGGTAATAATATCGCACCTGCTTGCCAAACCTTATCATACAAATCATGATCTAATAACCCTGAAATAAATATATGATCAACTTCTTGAAGAATTCTTACTTTTTCATTTGAAATATCTCCTAATATTCTAATAGCTAATCCGGGCCCGGGAAAAGGATGTCTTTTTAAAAGTTTATTTTCAATTCCTAAACTTTTTCCTACCCTTCGCACTTCATCTTTAAAAAGCATTTTTAAAGGCTCAACAACAGAAAGTTTCATAAAATCTGGAAGCCCTCCAACATTATGATGTGATTTAATAGTAGCAGAAGGTCCCTTTACTGAAATTGATTCAATAACATCAGGGTAAATAGTCCCTTGAGCTAACCATTTAGCTCCATTAATTAGCTTGGACTCTTGGTCAAATACATCTACAAAAGCCTTTCCAATAATTTTTCTTTTTTGTTCAGGGTCACTAACTCCAGACAACTTATCAATAAAATACTTTGAAGCATCAACTCCTTTAACATTTAAGCCCATTCCCTTGTATTGATCTAGCACATCATTAAACTCGTTTTTTCTAAGTAATCCATTATTTACAAAAATGCAATGAAGGTTTTCTTTAATAGCTTTATGAATTAAAACAGCTGCAACAGTTGAATCAACACCTCCCGAAAGACCAAGAATTACTTTATCATCTCCAACTTTTTCTTTAATCTCAGAAATAGTTTTTTCTGAAAAAACATCTGGTGTCCAATCTGGATTTATTTTGGCTATATTAATTAAAAAATTTTCTAAAATACGCTTACCATCTTTTGAATGATAAACTTCAGGATGAAATTGAATAGCATAAACATCTTCGTCCTCAATTGAGTACGCAGCATTTTTAACATCTTGAGTACTTGCAATACATTTAGAGTTCGTGGGAAGGTTTTCGATCGTATCACTATGACTCATCCAAACTTGAGATCCAACCTCAACTTTATTAAATAATTTATTATTTGAATCTATACTAGTTAGTTTAGCCCTACCATATTCACGTTTATTTGATGGTATAACTTTACCTCCAAAAAAATGAGCAATATATTGAGCACCATAACAAACACCCAAAAGAGGTTTTTTTCCTTTAATATTTGACAGATCAATATGTAAGGCATCATCAGATCTTACAGAAAATGGTGATCCAGAAAGAATTATAGCTTTGAAAGAGTCAAAATCGACATCTAAATTATTGTAAGGATGTATTTCACAGTAAACAAATAACTCTCTAACTCTTCTTGCTATTAATTGAGTGTATTGTGATCCAAAATCAATTATAAGTACTTTATCTTCCATATTCAAAAATACTATTAAAACATAAAAAAATTCAATAGAAATTGATTAAAATTCCAGAATTAAAAATTCTTTTTTAAATGGATCTATGTTTTTTATTAAAACATTTACAAAATCAAATTCATTTGGATTGAAAAAAGTAGAAAAATTAACTTGTCTTTCTTGAAAAGAGTCATTTGGAAATAATTCATTTTTTAAATTAATCAACCTTAACAACTTATCTAAATGAACCCTCTTTTCAGCTCTAATTAGTCGTTTTTCAAGATTTTCAATTCCTTTAATCTGTTTCGTTTCTTGAGCTTTCACTGCTCCTAAAAAGGATTTATCTGTGAGCTTAGTCAGCTCATAGAAATTTGAAAAATTTTCTTTTATTATATTTTTTTGAATGGTTAAATCAATTGTTATTTTAGAGTTCTTTCGTAAATAAAGTTTTTTTAAATTAACTGGGTTTTCAAATAAATCAATAATGGACATTTTAAGTTTTTTACACTTTTCTACTTGTTTTTTTGAAACAAATAAAACAGATGATCTAACTGACAAAATAGGAAATGTTATTTTTTTAAAATTAAAATATTCTTTTAGCTGAAGCCAATAGGCTATTTCACTTCCACCACCAACATATGCTAAATTTGGTAAGATAAATTCTTGATAAACTGGTCTTAATAATGCATTAGGGGAAAATCTTTCAGGATGATTATTAACCTCATTAATAATCTCACTCTGAGTAAATGAAATATTAGTATCTAAAACGCTAAATACATCTCCTATTTTTTCTATCCTAGCTCGTAAATTATCTTTAATATAAAATAAATTAATTTCTCTAGAGTTTACTTGAGGATTGTAAGAGTTTTCAAAAACTGTATTTAATTCATTATTAGTATTTAGAATATTCTTGTTTAAAGTATTATTTAATAATTCATCAATGATGATTTCAGAAAAAAGTTTTTTCAAATGCTTATTATCTGGCTCTAAAATTAATAATCCATGTTTTCCAAACAAGCTATGAACAAGATTTAAAGTAGCTAAAGATAAATTTTTATGTTTCAAATAAGATGTTTCAAAAAGAGTAATTAATTCTTTTTGATCTGTAAAATCTAAATAATTTTTCATTTCACTTAAAACATTTTCTAAGCCTTTAGTCTTCAATCTTCCTACAGGACCACCATGACTAATGTCCCAACTAAATTTTTTCTTATCATAATTAAAATAATTAATTTCATCAAAATCATGATCTTCAGAAGCCATCCAAAAGACTGGTATAAAATTATATTTTGGATATTTCTTTTTTAATTTTTTACAAATAATAATTGTATCAATAATTTTATAAAAAAAATATAATGGCCCTGTAAATAAATTTAATTGATGGCCGGTTGTAACAGTAAAGGAGTTTTTTAATTTTAAGTCAGCTATAAGTTTAATTTGCAAAGATTTATCTGTAACTGACTCGTATTGTTTCTCAAGCTGGTTACTTAATACTGTTCTAAAATTATCGTTGTAATGATTAATCTTTTCATTTAATTGATTTTTATAATTTTCGATTTTATTAAATCTATTATAAAAAGAGTTTAATTTTTTCTCATCATTTATATAGTCAAGAGTGATATTAGGTAAATGATTTGATATGTTAGAATCAATATAAGACAAACCTTTTTTAATAAATATACATTATATGATTAAGAAAAAGGTGATCCATATAAATCAAATTCTGTGGAACTTGTAATTTTTAAATTAGTAAAATCTCCAATTTTTAAATAATTTTCACTTGCGTCGACTAAAACTTCATTATCAACGTCTGGAGAATCGTGTTCAGTTCTTCCTACATAAAAAGCCCCTTCTTTTCTATCAATAACACATTTATATATTTTGCCAATTTTATTTTGATTTATTTCAAATGATATTTGAGATTGAATATCCATGATTTCATTCATCCTATTAATCTTAACATCTTCAGGAACATCATCAACCAGATTGTAAGCATGTGTGTTTTCTTCATGACTATAAGTAAAACAACCTAATCTATCAAATCTAGTTTCAGAAACCCATTGCTTTAACTCATCAAATTCCTGTTCTGTTTCACCAGGGTAGCCAACTATTAAAGTTGTCCTAATCGCAATAAAAGGGTTTGTCAATCTAATTTGGTTAATTAAATCAACTATATTTTCTTTTTTTGATCCTCTTCTCATTGATTTCAAAATCTTTGTAGAAATATGTTGTAAAGGAATATCAATATAATTACAAACTTTTGGTTCGTTTTTAATTACTTCCAACACGTCAACTGGGAAACCATTTGGAAAAGCATAATGAAGTCTAATCCATTCAACACCATTTACCTTAACTAATTCTTTAAGTAAAGAAGATAACTCTCTTTTTTTATAAAGATCTAACCCATAATATGTTAAATCTTGAGCAATTAAAATTAATTCTTTTACACCATTTGCAGCTAATTTAGATGCTTCAGTTACTATATCTTCAATTGATTTTGATTTATGCTTTCCTCTCATAAGTGGAATTGCACAAAATGAACAAGGCCTATCACAACCTTCTGATATTTTTAAATATGCATAATTTTTTGGAGTTGTCGTTAACCTTTCACCAACTAATTCATGCTTATAATCAGCTTTTAGGGCTTTTAATAGTTTTGGTAAATCGGTAGTTCCAAAATATTGATCGACATTAGGAATTTCTTTTTTTAGATCAGGCATATATCTTTCACTCAAACATCCAGTAACAAACAACTTGTCAATTTGACCATTTTGTTTTTTTGATGAATAATCTAAAATTGTATCGATAGATTCTTGTTTTGCATTATCAATAAAACCACATGTATTTATCACAACTATATTACCGTCCTCTTCGTGTACGACATCTTTATTGTTTGCTTTAAGCTGACCCATTAAAACTTCAGAATCATATATGTTTTTTGAGCAACCTAGAGTCACAACATTAATTCTATTTTTTTTTGAATATTTTGTTCTCAATATTTAATATTTATGATTTTTTAAAAAAAGAGTCTACAAATTCTTTTTTATCAAAAATTTGTAAATCCTCAACACCCTCTCCAATACCAATAAATTTAATAGGTATATTGAATTGGTCAGAAATTCCTAAAACTACACCTCCTTTAGCTGTTCCGTCTAATTTAGTTACAGCAAGTGAGGTGATTTCTGTAACATTTGTAAATTGTTTTGCCTGTTCAAAAGCATTTTGACCAGTTGAGCCGTCAATTATCAATAAAACTTCGTGTGGAGCATCTATATTTTTTTTCTGAAGTACTCTCTTTATTTTAGAAAGTTCATTCATCAAATTAGCTTTGTTGTGTAATCTACCAGCTGTATCAATTAAAACAACATCAATATTTTTATTTATGGCTGATTCTAATGTGTCGAATGCAACAGAGGCTGGATCACTTCCCATATCTTGCTTTACTAACTCAACTCCTACTCTATCTGTCCAAACTTGTAACTGATCAATTGCAGCTGCTCGAAAAGTGTCAGCAGCTCCAACCATAACTTTTAATCCAATAGATTTATAATAGTTAGCCATTTTCCCAATTGATGTAGTCTTACCAACACCATTGACTCCGACAACTAAAATAACGTGAGGCTTATTTTTATCTACAGAAAGAAAATTATCATGTTCTGAATCGCAAATAATTTTTATGATTTCCTCCTTAAGTATTAAATCTAATTCAGATGAGTTAAGAAATTTATCTTTAGCTACTCTTTCTTCAATTTGATCAATTATTTTTAATGTAGTTTTTACTCCAACATCAGAACTTATTAAAATTTCCTCCAAATCATCAAGAACCTGATCATCAACTTTACTTTTACCAATAACTACCTTGGAAATTTTATTAAAAAAAGATTCATTACTCTTTTTTAAACCTTTGTCTAAAGATTCTTTTTTTTCTTTTGTAAACAGTTTTTTAAAAAAATTCATAATTCTAAAGTTATGTCAAAGATATTAAAACAAAAAAAGCCACTAAAAAGTGACTTTATGTTCTGAATAAAAAAAATTATTACTTAGATAACCAATTGTTAACTAATTCAGGTGCCATAATTGACTCAACATATGTATAAGCGCCTGTTTTAGGACTCTTAACCATTTTTATAGCTTTCGATAATCTTTTTGAAGAAGTTTGAAGTGATGCAACAGTTTTTTTTGCCATTTTCTAATTATTTAATTTCTTTATGAATTGTATTTTTTTTCAAAATAGGATTGAATTTTTTAATTTCTAACCTATCTGGTGTGTTCTTTTTATTTTTAGTCGTGACGTATCTAGAAGTACCTGGAAGACCAGAGTTCTTGTGCTCTGTACATTCTAATATAACTTGCACTCTATTTCCTTTCTTAGCCATAATGATATAATTAAGCTCTATTAATTTTTGATTCCTTTAACACAGCAGAAATACCCTTTTTATTTATAGTTTTTAAAACAGATGTAGAAACTTTTAGAGTAATCCACTTTCCTTCTTCTGGAATAAAAAATCTCTTTTTTATCAAATTGGGCTCAAATCTTCTTTTGGTTTTGTTCATTGCTTTGGAAACATTATTTCCAACCAAAACTTTTTTACCAGAAATTTCACAAACTTTAGACATAGCTATGTTATTTTTATAAACAGGGTGCAAATTAACAACAATTTTCTTCTTTTGCCAAATTTTTTACAACTCGTTTAACAATTCATTAAACAAAAGTTCTAGAGCTTTATTTACAGATTTTTTGATATTTTTTTCTCTATTATTTCCAAAATTAAATTCATAAGACTTAATTTCATTTGGTGTAGCAATTGAAATATATAATAAACCCACATCTTTTTTTGAATCTCCTTTGGACGGACCTGCGTTTCCAGTTGTTGAAATCGCATAATCAGAATTCAAAAGTTTCTTAACATTATTTGCCATCTCATTTGCTACTTGAGAGCTTACAACAGAGTAATGATTTATTAATGAAGCGTCTAATTTTAACAAGTCTTTTTTAACCAATGTATCATAAGCTACAACCGAACCTTTAAAATATGCAGACGCACCAGGAACTGATGAAATTCTAGAAGATATTAATCCTCCAGTAAAACTTTCTGCAGTAGATAATGTTTTGTTAGATTTTGCTAAAATTTTTCCTATTTCTGATTCTATTGAATTTACAGACTCAAAACCTATTATAATCTTACCTAAAATATTATAAAGTTCAGAAATATAAAGATCTAGTTGATTTTCTAACTGTTGTCTGTCGCTACCCTTACATGATATTCTCAACCTTACTCTTCCTAGATTTGGTAAATAAGCTAATTTAAAATTTGCAGCTAACTTTTCTTCAAAAACTTTAAGTTGTTTAGCTATAGTACTTTCACCAACACCATAAGTCATTAAGGTTTTTTTTAGAATTACAGGACATTTAAATTCTTTACTTAACAAAGGTACTACAGATGAAGTAATCATAGATTTCATTTCATAAGGAACACCTGGCAAAGAAATAAACAAAGTATTTCCTTTCTTCATTGCCATACCTGCAGCTGTTCCAAACTTATTTTCAATGAGCTTTGATTGCGATGGAACTAAAGATTGTGCTCTGTTCAAATCATTGATAGGATTATTAGCAAATTTTTTAAATAAATTTTCGATATGTAATAACAGGTCCTGATTATGAACAAGTTTATCATTAAAAAATTCGCAAAAAACTTCTTTGGTAATATCATCATTAGTAGGCCCTAAACCACCTGTAGTAATCACAATATCAAATTTATTTAATGAATTATTTAATGCATTTAAAATTGATTCTTTTTCATCGCTTATAGAAAGAATTTCACTTACCTCAATTCCAATATTTATTAATTGTTTGGAAATAAAAGTCGAATTAGTATCAACTATTTGACCAATTAATATCTCATCACCAATTGTAATGATTTTTGCACTAATCATTACTTAATATTAATTTTAAATACATTTTTGTTCTCAATAAAACCTTCAAAAACATCGTTTTCAATAACTTTATTAACTCCGGAAGGTGTTCCTGTAAAAATTACGTCTCCTATTTTTAAAGTAAAAAATTTAGATATTTCAGAAATGAGTTCGTCAAAACTCCAAAGCATATTCGAAGTATTTCCAAACTGTACATCATTTCCGTTTTTCTTCAATAAAAAATTCAAATCATTACAGTTTTTAAATTCGTTCTTATCAATCCAATCGCCAATTAAAGCTGAACCGTCAAAGGCTTTAGATTTCTCCCATGGCAAACCCATTGTTTTAAGTTCATTTTGGAGATCTCTAGCTGTAAAATCAATTCCTAAACTTATTTTATTGTAATATCTATTTGCAAACTTTTTATCAATTGATTTACCAAGCTTACAAATTTTCAAAATCACCTCAGCTTCATAATGAATTTCATTTGAATAATCAGGAATAAAAAAGGGTTGATTTTTTAAAATAATTGAGCTATCTGGCTTAATAAATATAACTGGAGAACTTGGCTTTTCATTATTAAGTTCCTCGATGTGTTTACGATAATTTCTTCCAATACAAATTATTTTCATTTTATAATTTATTATTGAGCTTTGCAAGTCTTAGCTTGGTTAATATTTTCTTAGTATACATTGGAAAGTCAGCGTTCATTAACCATCCAAAATAACCAGGTTCATTTTCGATAATAAAATCTACAGACTTTCCTTTATGTTTTCCAAAAGAAAAACAAGGAATGTTATTTTTATCATATATTATGAAACCCGCTAGATCAACCGATTTATTTCTAGTTGAAAAATTTGATAAAAAATCAACATTATTTTCAAGATCACTGTAACGTTTAATTTGAGCTTCTAGGACCTCAAATGTAGCTTGAGTGTCAGCTTTTGATGAGTGAGCATCAATTAATTCTTTTTCGCAATAAAACTTATAAGCTGCACCTAGAGTTCTTTTTTCCATTTTATGAAAAATATTTTGAACATCAATACACCTAATATTTTCTAAACTAAAATCAATATTAAATCTTAAAAACTCTTCAGCTAACAGAGGAATGTCAAACTTATTTGAGTTAAAACCAGCCAAATCACAGTTTTGAATCATTTCCTTGACTAGAGGACCTACTTTTTTAAAAGTTGGTTCATTTACTACCATTTCATTTGTAATACCATGTATATTAGAAACTTCTTTAGATATGGTAATTTCTGGATTAACCAACCATGTTCTGGATTCTTTATTTCCATTCTGGAAAATTTTTAAAACAGAAATCTCTACTATTCGATCTTTTGAAATATTAACACCAGTTGTCTCTAAATCAAAAAAACAAATAGGTTTAGATAGAGTTATATTCATAATTTTAAAAATTAAATTGAAAAAGAATTATCCCATCCTTCAATAAGTTCTTTGATTCTTTTGATAAACATACCACCCTTAGCTCCATTAACAATTCTATGGTCAAAACTATGAGATAAAATAATTTTATGTCTTATTCCTATAAAATCTCCTTTCTCTGTTTCAATTACAGAGGGTTTTTTATTAATCGCTCCAAATGCTAAGATACCTACTTGGGGTTGGTTAATAATTGGTGTCCCCATTAAGGTATCGAAAACTCCAACATTACTTATGGTATAAGTTCCGTCTTTGACCTCGTCTGGTTCAAGATTTCCATTTCGAGCGCGTTTAGCTAAATCATTCACTTTTTTTACTAAGCCTAAAAGACTAAACTGATCAGCATTTTTAATCACCGGAACTATCAAATTTCCATCACTTAAGGCAGTAGCCATACCAATATTAATAGATTTCTTTTTAATAATATTATAATTATCAAGACTAATATTTAATAATGGGAACTCTCTTAGAACTTGAGCTACAATTTGAATAAAAATAGGAGTAAAAGTTATTTTTTCATTTTCTCTGTCGAAAAAGATGTTTTTATTTTTTTCTCTCCAATTCCACAAATTAGTTATATCAGCTTCAATAAAAGCTTGAACATGAGCAGATTTATCTTTACTTTTTACCATGTGATCAGAAATAAGTTTCTCCATTCTACTCATTTCAACAATTTCATCTGATAAATTATTGCCAACAAAATTTTCAGTTATCTTTTCTTTCTTGTTAGAGTTTGAAATATAATTTAACAGATCATTTTTAGTAATTCTACCATTTTTACCGGAACCTCTTATACTGTCAAGCTCGTTAATTGAAATACCCTCTTTTTTAGAAATGTTTTTTACAAGGGGTGAATAAATTCTTGAAGATTCATTAGAAATATTTTTTTCGATTATTTTATCCCCCATTTTAACAAAGTCTACTGGATTGGTATCATCTTTTTTAGGAGTTTCAACATTTACGAGAGATTCTTTTTTATTTTGAATCTCCTTCATTTGAATTGAGGGTTCTATGGAATCTGTTTCAATTATGGCAATTGGATCGCCAACTTTTACAACATCATTAACATTACATAGTTTTTTAATCAATATGCCAGAAAATTCACTTGGAACTTCAGAATCAACTTTGTCAGTTGCTATTTCAACTATTAAGTCGTCTTCATTAATTCTATCACCTTCATTTTTAAGCCAACCAGTAATAGTTGCTTCATCAACACTTTCTCCCATTCGAGGCAAAACGATTTCTATCTTATTGGACATATATAAAAATTGTAATACTGCAAAAATATCAAATTATAATTTGATAAATTAATTCTTTTCCAAAATGTTTAAACATTAGGTTTTTATTGAATTTTCAAAAGGAATTCTTTTAATTATACTTCTACCTAATGTCACTTCATCTGTATATTCCAGTTCATTACCAACAGAGACACCTCTAGCAATAGTTGTAATTTTTAAATCTAAATTTTGAATTTGTTTAAAAATGTAAAAGTTAGTTGTATCACCCTCCATAGTTGCACTCAAGGCAAAAATAAGTTCAGATACATTTATAGATTTTAATTTTTCTATTAAAGAAGATATATTTAACTGGTTTGGCCCTATTCCTTCAATCGGAGATATTTTTCCACCTAAAACATGATAAACTCCATTAAACTGACCTGTACTTTCTATAGCCATCACGTCTCGAATATCTTCAACTACACAAACGATTGATTTATTTCTTTTGACATTAGAACAAATTTCACATAATTCTAAATCAGAAATATTATGACAGTTTTTACATAAAATAATTCCGTCAACTAAATCAATTAATGATTTGGATAATTGAACAGTTTGTGAGTTTGGTTGGTTTAATAAAAACAAAACAAGTCTCAAGGCAGTTCTTTTACCAATACCTGGTAATTTAGACATTTCGTTTACAGCATTTTCAAGCAATTTTGAAGAAAAATTCATTTTATAAATATACTACTTGATTTTATAAGAACCATAAATTAGTATATTTGAATAATAACATATAAAATGCAATCATCAATTATTATTTTAGTTATAATTCTCTATTTTTTAGGACTTTTTATTGTATCAAACTTAACGATTGGAAATAATGATAATTCAACTTTTTTTTCAGCTAACAAAGAATCTCCATGGTATTTAGTAGCATTCGGAATGGTTGGTGCTTCTTTATCTGGAATTACTTTTATTTCAGTACCTGGTGATGTCGGAACAACACAATTTACATACTTTCAAGTGGTATTGGGCTACCTATTTGGTTACTTTGTAGTAGCCCTCTTACTATTACCTATCTACTATAAATTAAATTTAACTTCAATATATGAATATTTAAAAATAAGATTTGGAAGCGTCAGTCATAAAACTGGTGCTTTTTTCTTTTTTATTTCCAGAATAACCGGTGCTTGTTTCAGACTTTATTTAGTAGCAATAGTATTACAACAATTTGTTTTCAACGAGTTAAATATTCCATTTGAAATTACTGTTCTAATTTCAGTTTTATTAATATGGATTTATACATTCAGAGGAGGTATTAAAACTATTGTTTGGACAGATACTCTTCAAACTACTTTTATGTTAATATCAGTTTTACTATCAATTTATTTAATTAGTAAAAGTTTAGAATGGTCTTTTATGGACTTTATAAATTCAGATGAATTGAAATCATACTCAAACATTTTTGTAACTGAGAGTTTTCTTGATAAAAATCATTTTTTTAAATCATTTATTGGTGGAATGTTTATTACAATATGTATGACAGGATTAGATCAAGATATGATGCAAAAAAACCTGACATGTAAATCTTTAAAAGAAGCACAGAAAAATATGATAATTTTTAGTATTGTTTTAGTTATTGTTACTTTCTTATTTCTTCTACTTGGTGCTCTATTATTTATTTATTCTTCAAAGTTCAATATAGTTACGCCTGAACTTAACGGAGCTGTAAATAGTGATTTATTATTTCCTGAAATTGCTTTAAATAGTGGTTTAGGAAACTTAATTGGAATAACTTTTTTATTGGGTTTAATTGCTGCTGCTTACAGCAGTGCTGATAGTGCTTTAACTTCACTAACAACCTCATATTGTGTAGATTTTGCTGACTTAAAAGACAAGAGTAATGATTACCAAATAAAAATTAGAAAAAGAACACATATAATTATGAGTTTAGTTCTGGTTATAGTCATTATTATTTTCAAAAATTATTTAACTACAAGTGTTATAGACGGTCTATTGATTTTAGCAGGTTACACCTATGGACCTTTACTTGGATTATTTGCATTTGGTATTTTAACGAATTATAAAATTCACGATAAATTCGTATGGATAGTTACATCTTTGTCTGTTATTGTTATGATATTTATTGGGAGTTTAGATCCTCAGTTTTTGGGTGGATATAAAATAGGTTACGAATTACTTCCTTTAAATGGACTATTAACTTTTATTGGCCTAATATTGATTCGTAGAAAGTAAAACTAGAGTGCAAGCTTCTAAATATTTAATAGATTTGTTTTTTAATAAATTATAGAATTCAATGTTTTCCGTTCCAGGATTAAAAATGACTCTTTGGGGTTTAAGCGAGATGATATAATCATAATAATCTCTTTGTCTTACACTATTTAAATATAAAGTGACAGTGTGAATATTTTTAAATTTAACAAAATCTTTTTCGATAAACACTTTGTCTATTAATCCAGTTCTTAAACCTAAAGCTCGAACATCAACATTATTTAATAATAGTTTTTTAACCGCCATATTGGAGTAACGATCAACATTTAATGAAGCTCCTAATACTAAAGTTTTTTTTACCATCTTATAATAACAGATCCCCATGTAAAACCTGCTCCAAAAGCTGCGAGAACAACTAAATCATTTTCTTTTATCTTACCTTTTTCCCAAGCTTCTGTAAGTGCTATTATTATCGATGCAGCAGTTGTATTTCCATAGTTCATTATATTATTATAAACTTTATCATCACTCAATTTAAATTTTCTTTGTATAAATTGTGCAATACGTAAATTTGCCTGATGAGGTATTAAAACATCAATGTTTTCACTCTTTAAATTATTAGCTTCTAAACCATCCACTATAGCTTCAGAAAAACGAGTCACTGCGTGTTTAAAAACAAATGGTCCGTTCATGTATGGATAATATGATTCATCGTTTGGATCGTTTTCTTTTAATATTTCAGGAATCCATCTTCCAGTATGGGGACCATCCATCATTAGTTCTCTAGCGTGTTTTCCCTCAGAATACAAATGAGAAGATAAGATTCCTTTTCCTTTTTGTTCACATCTGGACAAAACTGCTGCTCCTGCTCCATCACCAAAAATAACAGTAACTCCTCGACCTCTTGTAGATTTATCTAATCCACCTGAGTGATTTTCAGATCCGATTACTAAAATATTTTTATACATGCCAGTTTTAATAAATTGATCTGCCACTGACAGAGCATATACAAAACCTGAACATTGATTTCTGACATCTAGAGCACCAATTGTAGGCATTTCTAACATATCTTGAACACGAACTCCTCCACCAGGAAAATACATGTCTGGACTCAATGTAGCAAATATTATAAAATCAATATCATTTTTTTTTAAACCGGACCTTTCAATTGCGATTTTTGAGGCTTTTACAGCCATTGTAGATGTAGTGTCATCTGTTTTAGGATCAATCCAACGTCGCTCTTTAATACCTGTTCTTTCTTGAATCCACTCATCAGTAGTATCCATTATTTTTGATAAATCGTTATTTGTAACAATATTATCAGGAACATAATAACCAAGTCCACTAATTTTTGAATTATACATAATATTATATTGCTATTATATTTAAATATAAAGAATAGTATTTGTTAATTGTTAAACAATGTCAATTTGTCACTCAAGATTATTTGGTATATGATTTGATCATAATCAATAAATAATAAAATACAATTATGTCCAAAGGTAAAATTAACGTTTCAGTTGAAAACATTTTTCCACTTATTAAAAAGTTCTTATACAGTGATCATGAAATCTTTTTGAGAGAACTAATTTCAAATGCAACAGATGCAACATTAAAATTAAAACATCTAAGTAGTATTGGAGAAAATAAAATTGAAATTGGGAATCCCCAAATTGAAATTAAAGTTGATAAAAAAGCAAAAAAAATACATATTATTGATCAAGGAATTGGAATGACTTCTGATGAAGTAAAAAAATATATAAATCAAGTCGCTTTTTCAGGTGCTGAAGAATTTTTAGAAAAATATAAAGATAGCGCAAAAGACAGTGGAATAATTGGCCATTTTGGATTAGGTTTCTATTCAGCTTTTATGGTTGCAGAAAAAGTTGAAATTATAACAAAATCATATTTAAACAAACCTGCAGCTCATTGGGTTTGTGATGGATCGCCTGAATACTCTCTTAAAAAAAGTGATAAAAAAGAAAGAGGTTCTGAAATAATATTACACATAGCTAAAGACTCTAAAGAATTTTTAGAGGAGAGTAGAATTAAATCTCTCTTAACAAAGTATAATAAATTTATGCCTGTACCAATCAAATTCGGTACTAAAGAAATTACAAATAATATAGGAGAAGGAGATGACAAAAAAGAGGTTAAAGAAACTGTAGATGATATTATTAACAACCCAAGTCCAGCTTGGACTAAAACTCCATCAGATTTGGATGATCAATCTTATAAAGATTTTTATAAAGAATTGTATCCTATGCAATTTGAAGAACCATTGTTTAACATTCATTTAAATGTTGATTACCCTTTCAATCTTACTGGTATTTTATATTTTCCTAAAATATCAAATGACATCAACATGCAAAAAGATAAAATTCAACTTTATCAAAATCAAGTTTTTGTTACAGATAATGTTGAGGGTATTGTTCCAGAATTTTTAACTCTTTTAAGAGGAGTTATAGATTCTCCCGATATTCCATTAAATGTGTCTAGAAGTTACCTTCAAGCTGATGGTGCAGTAAAGAAGATAAGCAATTACATTACCAGAAAAGTTGCTGACAAACTAAATTCTTTATACAAAAAAGACAGAAAAGGATTTGAAGAAAAATGGAATGACATTAAAGTTGTAATTGAATATGGAATGCTTAGTGAAGATAAATTTTTTGAGAAAGCACAAAAATTCGCTCTATACCCGACAGTTAATAACGAATACTTTACGTTTGAAGAATTAAAAGAAAAAATATCTAAAACCCAAACTGATAAAGACGGTAATCTTATAATTCTATATGCATCTAATATTAATGAACAACATTCTTATGTTGAGTCAGCTAAGGCCAAGGGATATGAGGTTCTTTTATTAGATTCTCCAATAATTAGTCATTTAATTCAAAAAATTGAAACTTCCAATGAAAAATTGAACTTTACAAGAGTTGATTCTGACGTAATTGATAAATTAATTAAAAAGGATGAAAAAGAAGTTTCAAAACTAGATGATAAGGAAAAAGAAAAATTAAAAACAATAATTGAAGAAGTAGTTCCAAAAGAAAAATATACTGTTCAGATAGAAGCAATAGAAAGTAGTTCGCCTCCATTTGTTATTACTGTTCCAGAGTTTATGAGAAGAATGAAAGAGATGCAACAGAGCGGAGGAAACGGAATGTTTGGTAATATGCCTGAAATGTATAATTTAATAATAAATGTTAATAATCCAATATGTTCTGACATATTAAATTCTAAAGGAAAAGCAAAAAAAGAAAGATTGATAAATCAATCTTTAGATTTAGCAAAACTATCTCAAAATTTATTAAAAGGTGAGGAACTTACATCATTTATAAAAAGAAGTTTAGATTTGATTAAGTAATTCTAATTTAAAATCATGAAAAGAATAAATTTATTGCTGTTAAGTTTTTTTTACATTATTAATGGTATTTTTCATTTTTATTTTACTGACTCTTATTTACCTATAATGCCGGATTTTCTTCCTTTTCATATGGAGTTGATTATATTTTCTGGTGTTCTTGAAATTATATTTGGTATTGGTGTTTTATTTGAGAAATTTAGAAACATTTCCTTAGCTGGAATTATTTTAATATTAGTATTGTTTATGTCTGTTCACTTAAACATGTTAATTCCTGAAAACAGCCTTGGCTACAATACATCACTTCTTGTTATTAGAGCGTTATTTCAATCTGTTCTGATTTATTGGGCTTGGATGAATAGAATAATAAAACCTTCTATTTAGTTAATTATTTTTTGTATTCTTGAATTTAAAATCAAATTATTTTGAAAAAATTATTTTTAATATCCTTATTACTTATTTCAATTAGCTGTGAAAAGAGTGAAAACAACATGATTATTAATGTAAATGTTGAAAATTTTAAAAAAGGAACTATTTATTTACAAAAAATTTCTGATTCAACTTTAATTAACATAGATTCTGTTTTTGTAAAAAAAAATGAACCTATAATATTTAAAACTAAAATTGATTCCCCTGAACTTTTTTATATAAATCTAGATATTTCTAATTTTGATAATAGAATAGAATTTTTTGGAGAAAAAGGTGAAATAGACATAAATACTTCGCTAAATAAATTTAATTCTAATTTTGAAATAATTGGATCATCATCAGATTCTATATATAGAAATTATTTGAATGTTATTAAAAAATTCAACAATCAAAAACTTGATTTAATTCAGTTGTCATTTAATTTAGCAAAATCTGATCTAAAAGACAGTTTGACTTTAATACAAAACCAAATAAAATCGTTAGATAAAAGACAATATTTATATAACTTAAATTATGCAGTAAGCAATGGTAATAGTCATATAGCGCCACTAATTGCAATAACTCAATTCTCTGAATCTGGCAAAATAGTATTAGATACTATAAAAAGCTCGATGAGTGAACAAGTATTAAATTCCAAGTATGGTAAAATATTTACCAATATTCTTAAAAGCAAATAACTATAACTTATTAAATTTCTTTACTAAATCAGATGCTATATCAGTAAGTTCAAAACTGATATTTTTAAAATGTTTGTTAACGTCAGTTACATCTTTTTGATGAATTTTTTTAATAATATTATCAAAGGCATCAAAACATTCATCTATTAATTTTTCGCTTTTTTTCACATCCTTATCAGGATTTTCTAATTGCCAAAGATTAATATTTTGAATAATTTCACCAATAATATTATTTAAATCTTTTTTTAAATTTTTTACACTTGCCATAATTATTATTTAATTTCCAGAATATTTTACAAAATTTCTAGGAGTTTCGTAAAGGGTAACTGATAATTCATTATCGTTTGATATTTTATCTCTTAAAATATTCCATATAAAAATACAAATATTTTCTGCTGTTGGTATTACTTTTTTAAAATATGGAACATCTAAATTTAAATTTTTATGATCTAATAATTCTTCAACCTCATTTTTAATAATGTCTTTTAATTCTTTTAGATCAATAACAACGCCTGTTACAAGATCAACTTCACCTCTAACATCAACAATTAATTCATAATTATGACCATGGAAATTAGAATTACTACATTTTCCAAATAAGTTTTGATTTTTTTCATCAGACCAATTTTCAACAAATAATCTGTGAGCTGCGTTAAAGTGTGCTTTTCTACTTACTGTTACTTTCATTTATTGTATTTATTATAAAATTTTAAAAATATTATTTTAAACCACTCTGTATAATCATCTGGATAAGTTTTTAAATTTTCTTTGATTAAATCTAAATCTTCCCATTTCCAATCACAAACTTCAAGCTGATTTATTACTGGATTGCCAACAAAACTTCCGACAATAACATGATCGAATTCATGTTCAATTAAACCATTATCAAATTCTGCTTTGTAAATAAAAGAAGTAAAAAGTTTTAATTCACTTTTTATACCCATTTCCTCAAACAGTCTTCTATGAGCGGCATCTATTGTTTTTTCATTTTTTCTTTGATGACTACAACAAGTATTAGTCCATAAACCAGGTGAATGATATTTGTCTAAAGCTCTTTTTTGTAATAATAATTGATTTGAGTCATTTAATAAAAAAACAGAGAATGCTCTATGAAGTAAACCTTTTTGATGAACTTCTAACTTCTCCATTAAACCTAATTCATTATCATCTTTATCAACGAGTATTACCATTTCTTTATTCATTGTTTAAAGTTACAAATTTTAAAAAATTACCAATACTTTATTTAAAAAACTGTAGTATTTTTGGATTAAATTAATTTATGAATTTTATAGAGGAAATAGCAAGAAGAAGAACTTTTGGTATTATATCTCACCCAGATGCTGGAAAGACTACGTTAACAGAAAAGTTATTGTTATTTGGAGGAGCTATCCAAGAAGCAGGAGCAGTTAAATCTCATAAAATTAAAAAATCAGCAACTAGTGATTTTATGGAAATTGAAAAGCAGAGAGGAATCTCTGTCGCAACTTCTGTTTTAGCATTTAATTATAAGGGGATTAAGATTAACATTCTAGATACGCCTGGACACAAAGATTTTGCTGAAGATACTTTTAGAACTTTAACAGCTGTAGATAGTGTAATTGTTGTAATTGATGTAGCAAAAGGAGTTGAGGAGCAGACAGAAAAATTAGTTGAGGTGTGTAGAATGAGAAAAATCCCTATTATAGTCTTTATCAATAAATTAGACAGAGAAGGGAAAGATGGATTTGATTTATTAGATGAATTAGAAAAAAAATTAAATTTCAAAGTATGCCCGTTAAGTTTCCCTATTGGAATGGGATACGATTTTCAAGGAATATATAACCTCTGGGAAAAAAATCTTATGTTATTTGAAGAAGAAAATAAGCAAAAGATTGCAAATTCTATAAAAATAAATGAGATTAATGATCCATTACTGAACGACTTAATTGGAGAAAAAGCGGCTGAAAAACTTAATGAAGAAGTTGATATAATAAACGAAGTATATCCAAAGTTCTCTAAAGAAGAATATTTAAAATGTAATCAACAACCTGTTTTTTTTGGTTCAGCATTAAATAATTTTGGTGTAAAAGAATTATTGAATTGTTTTATCTCAATTGCTCCAGCTCCAATGGATAAAATTAGTGATGAAAGAATAATAAAACCAAGTGAAAACAAATTTTCAGGGTTCATATTTAAGATACATGCTAATATGGATCCAAAACACAGAGATAGATTAGCGTTTATAAAAATTGTTTCAGGAAAGTTCAAAAGAAATACACCTTATCATCACGTAAGGTTGGAAAAAAAATTCAAGTTCAGCAGTCCAAATGCTTTTTTTGCAGAAAAAAAAGAAATCGTTAACGAATCATTTCCAGGCGATATTGTTGGTGTTCATGATTCAGGTAATTTTAAAATTGGTGACACATTTACAGATGGTGAAAAAATTACATTTAAGGGAATTCCTAGTTTTTCTCCAGAACATTTTAGATACATTAATAATTTAGATCCAATGAAATCTAAGCAATTAGCAAAAGGCATCGTTCAATTAATGGATGAAGGAGTTGCTCAATTATTTATACTTGAAATGAACGGAAGAAAAGTAATTGGAACTGTGGGGGCATTACAATTCGAAGTCATTCAATATAGGCTCGAACATGAGTACGGAGCAAAATGCTCTTATGAAAACTTAAATATTTTTAAAGCTTGTTGGGTAGAAACAGTATCTAAAAAAAATAAAGAATTTATTGATTTCAAAAAATTGAAAAATAAATTTTTAGCTATGGATAAAAACAAACAACTAGTTTTCTTGTCAGATTCGTCATTTTCTTTAGAAATGACCAAGCAAAAATTTCCTACATTAAAATTTCACTATAAATCAGAATTCTGATTAAGCTTCACCTGTAGGGCCAAAATTTAATTGTATTGGCTTTTGATTTTCATATTCTTTTATCTCTCCATTAGAATTCTCAAATTTTGAAATATTATCAACTAAAGCTTTAGAAAATCTTTTAGCGTGCTGAGGAGTTAGAATAATTCTAGATTTAACTTTAGCTTTAGGAACACCTGGCATAACATTTATAAAGTCAACTACAAATTCTGAAACAGAATGGTTAATTAATGCTAAGTTAGAATAGGTACCTTGAGCAAGATTTTCATCGAGCTCAAGATTTAAACCATTTTCTTTAGAATTAGATTTCTTCATTGAAAGTTAAATTCTTTTTTGCAAGTAACTCTTCATATTCGTCTACATAACCAACAATAACATCATTGAATTTCCTGTTTCCAGTTCCTGCAGGAATTTTGTGACCAACTATAACGTTTTCCTTAAGACCTCTTAAAGTATCTACTTTACCATTAACGGCAGCTTCATTTAAAACCTTAGTAGTTTCTTGGAAAGATGCAGCGGAAATAAACGATTTAGTTTGAAGAGAAGCTCTGGTAATACCTTGAAGAATTGGAGTAGCAGTGGCGTTTACAGCATCTCTAGCTACAACTAAATCTTTATCCTCTCTCTTTAATAAAGAATTTTCATCTCTTAATTCTCTTGCACTAATAACTTGACCTTCTTTAAAACTTTCAGAGGAACCAACAGATTCAATGATTTTCTTGTTAAACAAATTATCATTTTCAGAAATGAATTCATTTTTATGAATAAGTTGCCCCTCAAGAAAAGTAGTGTCTCCAGAATCTTGAATTTTCACTTTTTGCATCATTTGTCTAATTAATACCTCAAAGTGTTTATCATTAATCTTAACACCTTGTAACCTGTAAACTTCTTGAACTTCATTTACTAAATATTGTTGAACAGCAGATGGACCTTTAATATTTAAAATATCATTAGGTGTAATTGCACCATCCGAAAGTGGCATCCCAGCTTTAACAAAATCATTTTCTTGAACTAGTATTTGATTTGAAAGTTTAACTAAATACTTTTTAATCTCACCAGTTTTAGATTCAATAATAATTTCCCTATTCCCTCTTTTAATTTTACCAAAGTTTACAACACCATCAATTTCACTTACAACAGCAGGATTTGATGGGTTTCTTGCTTCAAAAAGCTCTGTAACTCTTGGAAGTCCACCAGTAATATCACCCGATTTAGCAGATTTTCTAGGAATTTTGACTAAAATTTTACCAGCTTCAACTTTTTCACCATCATCAACCATCAAGTGAGCACCTACTGGAAGGTTATAAGTTCTAACATTGTTTCCTTTACTATCATTGATAAGTAATGTAGGAACTACTTTTTTATTTCTAGATTCTGAAATAACTTTTTCTTTAAATCCAGTTTGTTCGTCAATTTCAACTTGGTAAGTAACACCTTGTTCGATATTTTCATATTCAATATTTCCGCCAAATTCAGAGACAATTACTCCGTTGTAAGGATCCCATTGACATACAATATCTCCTTTTTTCAATACTTGACCGTCCTTAATAAGAAGAGAAGAACCGTAAGGAATAATATTAGTACTTAAAAGAATGCCAGATTTTTTATCTAAAACTTTAATTTCACATGTTCTAGAAATTACTGTATTTATATTTTTTCCTTCGGCATCCTTGGACTTAACAACTTTTAAATCTTCAATTTCAGCAACTCCATCAAATCTAACAGATAAATTATTGTCTTCTGAAATATTTCCTGCAATACCTCCAACATGGAAAGTTCTTAGAGTTAACTGAGTCCCTGGTTCACCAATTGATTGAGCTGCAACAACACCTACAGCTTCTCCATTTTGAACCATTTTACCAGTTGCTAAATTTCTTCCATAACACTTTGAACAAACTCCTTTTGGAGATTCACATGTTAATGGAGATCTAACTTCAACTTTTTCAATAGGAGAAGATTCGATTAACTTAACAATATCATCTGAAATTTCCTCACCGGCAGAAACAATAATTTCATTATTTAAAGGGTTGTAAATATCATGTAATGAAACTCTTCCTAATATTCTCTCTCCTAACGTTTCAACAATTTCTTCATTTTTTTTAAGCGGCTCCACAGTTATTCCTCTAAGAGTATTACAGTCTTCATAATGGATTATAACATCTTGAGCTACATCAACAAGCCTTCTAGTTAAATAACCTGCATCAGCAGTTTTCAATGCAGTATCCGCTAAACCTTTTCTAGCTCCGTGAGTAGAAATAAAATATTCTAAAATAGATAATCCTTCTTTAAAGTTAGATAAAATAGGATTTTCAATAATTTCTCCACCACTAGCACTAGCTTTTTTAGGCTTAGCCATTAATCCACGCATACCTGTAAGCTGACGTATTTGTTCTTTAGAACCCCTTGCACCAGAATCTAACATCATGTAAACTGAATTAAATCCTTGTTTATCTTCACTGATTCTTTTCATTGAAAGCTCAGTTAGCGTTGCATTTGCAGAAGTCCAAACATCAATGACCTGATTATAACGTTCATTATTAGTAATTAACCCCATGTTATAATTAGAGATAATACTATCGACTTCTCCATTGGCCTTGGCAATCATTTCGTGTTTTTCAGGGGGTATCATAATATCACCTAAACTAAAGGATAATCCTCCTTCAAATGCAAAAGAGAATCCCATAGACTTAATTTTATCTAAGAAATCTGCAGTTTCAGGAACACTTGTTAACTTTAAAATATTTCCAATAATATCTCTTAACGATTTTTTAGTTAAAACTTCGTTTATAAATCCTGCTTTTTCAGGTACAACCTGGTTAAATAAAACTCTACCTACAGTTGTTTCAATAATTCTAAAAGCTAACTCTCCAGATTCATTAAAATCTTTAGCTCTAATTTTTATCATTGCGTTTAAATCAACTCTTTCTTCATTGTAAGCTATATTTACTTCTTCAGCAGAATAAAATGTTAGACCTTCCCCCTTAACTTTATGATCTTTTGTTGACTTTAATAATTTTGTCATATAATAGAGTCCTAAAACCATATCTTGAGAAGGTACAGTGATTGGGGATCCATTCGCTGGATTCAAAATATTATGTGAAGCAAGCATCAATAGCTGTGACTCTAAAATAGCCTCAGGACCTAATGGAAGATGAACTGCCATTTGATCACCATCAAAATCAGCATTAAAAGCTGTACAAACTAACGGATGAACTTGAATAGCTTTACCCTCAATAAGTATTGGCTGAAAAGCTTGTATTCCTAATCTGTGTAGGGTTGGAGCTCTATTTAAAAGAACAGGATGTCCTTTTAAAACATTTTCTAAAATATCCCAAACTAAGGGCTCTCTTCTATCAATAATTTTTTTCGCAGATTTTACTGTTTTAACAATTCCTCTTTCTATTAATTTTCTAATTATAAAAGGTTTGTATAACTCAGCTGCCATGTTTTTAGGTAAACCACACTCAAATAATTTTAATTCTGGTCCACCAACAATAACAGATCTAGCAGAATAATCTACCCTTTTTCCAAGAAGGTTTTGACGGAATCTACCCTGTTTTCCTTTTAAAGAATCAGAAAGCGATTTTAAAGGTCTGTTAGCATCAGTTTTAACAGCAGAAGATTTTCTTGTGTTGTCAAAAAGTGAATCTACAGATTCTTGTAACATCCTTTTTTCATTTCTTAAAATAACCTCAGGAGCTTTTATTTCAACTAATCTCTTTAATCTATTGTTTCTTATTATTACTCTTCTGTATAAATCATTTAAATCAGATGTTGCAAATCTTCCTCCGTCTAATGGAACTAATGGTCTAAGTTCTGGCGGGATAACAGGAATTGCCTTTAAAATCATCCACTCAGGTTTATTTTCTCTGTTTAAATTAGATTCTTTGAATGATTCTACAACTTGAAGTCTTTTAAGAGCTTCCATTTTTCTTTGTTTAGAAGTCTCTGTATTGGCTTTGTGTCTTAACTCGTAAGATAACTCATTAAGATCTATTCTTGAAAGTAACTCAATTAAACATTCAGCACCCATTTTAGCAATAAACTTATTTGGATCCTCATCATCTAAAAATTGATTTTCAGGTGGTAGGCTATCTGTAATAGTTATATATTCCTCTTCAGTTAAATAATCCATTTTAGTTACGGGCTCTCCTTCTGCATTTACTGCAAGTCCTGGTTGAATAACTACATATCTCTCATAGTAAATAATCATATCCAGTTTCTTTGAAGGAAGACCTAATAAGTAACCTATTTTATTAGGTAAAGACCTAAAATACCATATATGAGCAACTGGAACTACTAAATCAATGTGACCAACTCTGTCTCTTCTTACCTTTTTTTCAGTTACTTCAACTCCACATCTATCACAAATAATTCCTTTATATCTGATTCTTTTATATTTTCCACATGCACACTCAAAATCTTTAACAGGACCGAAAATTCTTTCACAAAACAAACCATCTCTTTCTGGTTTATGAGTTCTATAATTAATAGTTTCTGGTTTTAGAATCTCACCTCTTGAGTTACCTAATATAGTTTCAGGAGATGCTAATCCAATTGATATTTTTGAGAATTTTTGAGATTTATTAATTTCAATTTTTCTAGACATAATGAGTTTTTATTTTATTATTCTTCTAATCTAATATCTAATCCTAGACCTTTAAGTTCATGCATCAATACGTTAAATGATTCTGGAAGTCCAGGATCTGGCATAGTATCACCTTTTACGATTGCTTCATAAGCTTTTGCTCTTCCTTGAACGTCATCTGATTTTATTGTTAAAATTTCTTGTAGAGTACTTGAAGCACCATAAGCTTCTAGTGCCCAAACTTCCATTTCTCCAAATCTTTGACCTCCAAATTGAGCCTTACCACCAAGTGGTTGCTGAGTAATTAAAGAATATGGTCCAATAGATCTTGAATGCATTTTATCATCAACCATATGACCTAACTTAAGCATATATATTACACCAACGGTTGCTGGCTGATCGAATCTTTTACCTGTTCCACCATCATATAAATGAGTGTGCCCAAATTGAGGAACACCGGCTTCTTCTGTTAATTCATTAATTTGATCTAAAGTTGCACCATCAAAAATTGGAGTGGAAAATTTTCTGCCTAATTTTTGACCAGCCCATCCTAAAACAGTTTCATAAATTTGACCAATATTCATTCTAGATGGTACACCAAGTGGATTTAATACTATATCAACTGGTGTTCCGTCTTCTAGGAATGGCATATCTTCTTGCCTAACAATTCTAGCAACAATCCCTTTATTACCGTGTCTACCAGCCATTTTATCACCTACTTTAAGTTTCCTTTTCTTGGCTATATATACTTTAGCTAATTTTAAAATTCCTGGGGGAAGTTCATCTCCAACAGAAATAGTAAACTTCTCTCTTCTAAGCATTCCTTGCAGATCATTTTCTTTTATTTTATAGTTGTGTAAAAGAGTCAAAACTAAAGAATTTACTTTTTTATCTACTGTCCATTGACCTGAAACTAAGTGAGTGTATTCTTCAACCTGATTTAACATTTTTAAGGAATACTTTTTACCCTTAGGCAAAACTTCTTCTTCTAAATCATTAAATACACCTTGACAAGTCTTTCCACTTAAAATATTATATAATTTCTCAATTAATGATTTTTTAAGTTCTTCAAATTTAATATCGTAAGTCTTTCCTAACTCAATTAAAAGATCTTTATCCTCAGATCTTTTTCTTTTATCTTTTATTGGTCTAGTAAATAATTTTTTATTAACAACTATTCCATTTAAAGATGGAGGAGCTTTTAACGATGCATCTTTAACATCACCAGCTTTATCACCAAAGATTGCTCTTAATAATTTTTCTTCAGGTGTTGGATCAGATTCACCTTTAGGAGTAATTTTACCAATTAAAATGTCTCCAGGTTTAACTTCAGCTCCAACTCTAATCATTCCATTTTCATCTAAATCAGAGGTGGCTTCTTCACTTACATTTGGAATATCATTCGTAAGCTCTTCCATTCCCAATTTAGTATCTCTAACATCAATTGAATATTCATCAATATGTAACGAAGTGAAAACATCGTCTCTAACAACTTTTTCTGAAATTACGATAGCATCTTCGAAATTATATCCTTTCCAAGGCATGAATGCAACTTTTAAATTTCTTCCTAAAGCTAATTCACCATTTTGAGTAGCATACCCTTCACATAAAACTTGACCTTTTTTAACATTATCACCTTTTATAACAATTGGTTTTAAGTTAATACAAGTTCCTTGATTAGTTTTTCTAAATTTAACTAAGGAATATGTTTTTTCGTCATTGTCAAAACTAGTTAGTTTTTGTTCTTCAGTAAGATTATACTTAATAGTAATTTTCTGAGAATCTACATAAATAACCTTTCCATCAAAATCAGCATTTATTAATACTCTGGAATCCGAAGCTACTTGTCTTTCTAGTCCTGTACCAACAATTGGAGATTCTGGACGTAATAAAGGAACAGATTGTCTCATCATGTTTGATCCCATTAATGCTCTGTTAGCATCGTCATGTTCTAAAAAAGGAATAAGTGATGCAGAAATTGATGCAATTTGATTAGGTGCTACGTCAGTGTAGTTAACATCAGAAGGATCTATAACAGGATAATCTGCTTCTTGTCTTGCAATAACCTTTTCTGAAAGAATTTTACCATCCTTATCTTTTGGGATATTTGCTTGGGCAATTAACATACCTTCTTCTTCTTCAGCACTTAAATATTTATGATTTTTTAAATCTACAACTCCGTTTTCTACTTTTCTGTATGGAGTTTCTATAAAACCTAGATTATTAACTTTTGCAAAAACACCAAGAGAGGAAATTAAACCAATATTAGGACCTTCAGGGGTCTCAATTGGACATAACCTTCCATAATGTGTGTAATGTACATCTCTTACTTCGAAACCAGCTCTTTCTCTTGAAAGTCCTCCAGGACCTAAAGCAGATAATCTTCTTTTGTGAGTTATCTCTGCTAACGGATTAGTTTGATCCATAAATTGTGATAACTGGTTGGTTCCAAAAAATGAATTAATAACAGATGACAAAGTCTTAGCATTAATCAAATCAATAGGCGTAAAAACTTCGTTATCTCTAACATTCATTCTTTCTCTAATGGTTCTAGCCATTCTTGAAAGACCAACTCCAAATTGAGATGATAATTGTTCTCCTACTGTTCTAACTCTTCTATTAGAAAGGTGGTCAATATCATCAATTTCAGCTTTAGAATTGATTAATTCAATTAAATATTTTATGATAGTTATAATATCTTCTTTAGTTAAAACTAGCATCTCCATATCAATATCAAGACCTAATTTTTTATTCATTCTATATCTACCAACTTCACCCAAATTATATCTTTGATCAGAGAAAAATAATTTATCAATTATTCCTCTAGCTGTTTCCTCATCAGGTGGTTCAGCGTTTCTTAATTGTCTATAAATATGCTCAACTGCTTCCTTTTCAGAGTTAGTAGGATCTTTTTGAAGAGTATTATGAATTATTGCATAGTCAGAAAGTTGTCCATCAACTTTATGTAATAACACAGTTTGAGTATTAGTCGCTAATATCTCTTCTATATTATCTTTATCAATTATTGTCTCTCTGTCTAAAATTATCTCATTTCTTTCAATGGAAACAACTTCACCTGTATCTTCATCAACAAAATCTTCAAACCATGAATTTAAAACTCTGGCTGCTAGCTTTCTTCCTAAGCACTTTTTTAATCCAGATTTTGAAACTTTAATTTCTTCAGCTAAATCAAAAATTTCTAATATATCCTTGTCTCTTTCAAATCCAATAGCTCTTAAAAGAGTAGTTACAGGTAACTTTTTCTTTCTATCAATGTAAGCATACATCACACTATTAATATCTGTAGCAAATTCAATCCATGAACCTTTGAAAGGTATTACTCTTGCAGAATATAACTTTGTGCCATTAGCATGAAATGACTGACCAAAAAAGACACCAGGAGATCTATGTAACTGTGAAACAACTACCCTCTCGGCACCATTTATAATAAAAGTTCCGCTTGGTGTCATGTAAGGAATAACACCTAAGTATACATCTTGAACAATAGTTTCAAAATCTTCATGTTCTTCGTCAGTACAATAAAGTTTTAACCTCGCTTTTAAAGGAACACTATGTGTTAATCCTCTTTCAATACACTCTTGTATTGAATATCTAGGAGGATCTACAAAATAATCTAAAAATTCTAAAACGAATTGATTTCGAGAATCTGAAATTGGGAAATTTTCCATGAAGGTATTAAAAAGACCTTCATCGGTTCTTTCATCAGATTTTGTCTCTAGTTGAAAAAAATCGCTAAATGATTTTATTTGAATATCAAGAAAATCAGGATAATCAGGAATATCTGTAGCTGATGCAAAATTTAATCTATTAATAGTACTATACATTTAAAACAATTTAGGTTAAAGAACATAAAAAAATAGTGCAATGGGCAATGCCCAAAGCTCAAAACTTAAACTAAAGTTGAATTAATTATTTTAATTCAACTTCAGCACCAGCTTCTTCAAGTGATTTTTTAAAGCCTTCAGCTTCGTCTTTTGAAACTGCCTCTTTAATATTACTTGGAGCATTGTCAACTAATTCTTTAGCTTCTTTTAAACCTAAACCAGTTAATTCCTTAACAAGCTTAACTACAGCTAGTTTAGAACCACCTGCTGCGTTTAAAACAACATCAAATTCTGTTTTTTCTTCAGCTGCTTCAGCGTCTCCACCTGCTGCTGGACCTGCTACAGCTACTGCTGCTGCTGCTGGTTCAATTCCGTATTCGTCTTTTAAGATATCAGCTAACTCATTAACTTCTTTTACCGTTAGGTTAACTAATTGTTCTGCAAAATCTTTTAAATCTGCCATTTTTTAAATATTTATTATTGTTATTATTAATTTTCGTTTTTTTCTGAAAGTGTTTTTAATACTCCCGATAATATTGATCCACTTGACTGTAAAGCGGATATAACATTTTTAGCTGGTGATTGTAAAATTGTAATTACTTCACCAATTAATTCTTCTTTAGACTTAATATTAGCTAAAAATTCAACCTGATCATCGCCAATATAAATTGAATCTTCAATTGAAGCTCCTTTAAGTAAAGGTTTATCAGATTTTTTTCTAAATTGTTTTATCAATTTAGCAGGTGTATTCCCAACTTCGGAATACATTAAAGCTGTATTACCAACTAACACATCATTTAAATTTCCAAAGTCTCTTTCAGAGGATTCCATTGCTTTTGACAGCAAAGTGTTTTTAACAACTGAAAGTTTAATACCTGCTTTAAAACATGCTCTTCTTAATTTACTTGTTTCATTAGCATTTAGACCGGAAACATCTGTCATGTAAACATTGGTGTTTTCTGCTAAATCAGCAGTCAACTTTTTTATCACATTAGATTTTTCTTCTCTTGTCATTTTATTTTATTTTACTAAATATTAGTATCAATATTAATTCCTGGACTCATAGTACTAGACATAGAAATACTTTTAACATAAGTTCCTTTTGAAGAACTCGGCTTGAGCTTAATTATATTTTGAATAAGTTCAAGAGAATTTCCATAAATTTTATCAGCGTCAAAAGAAGTTTTACCAATTGAAGCATGAATGATACCAGTTTTGTCAACCTTAAAATCAATTTTACCAGATTTTACATCATTAACTGCTTTGGCAATATCCATTGTTACAGTACCTGTTTTTGGATTTGGCATTAAACCTCTAGGACCCAATACTCTTCCTAAAGGACCTAATTTACCCATAACACTTGGCATTGTAATAATTACATCTACATTAGTCCAACCATCTTTTATTTTTTGAAGGTATTCATCTAAACCAACAAAATCAGCACCAGCGTCTTGGGCTTCTTTCTCTTTATCAGGCGTTACCAAAGCTAGAACTTTAATATCTTTTCCTGTACCGTGAGGAAGAGTAACAATCCCTCTAACATTTTGATCAGCTTTTCTAGGATCTACTCCTAATCTTACTGCCAAATCAATAGATGAATCGAAATTAACATTGGAAATTTCTTTTATAACAGAAGAAGCTTCTTCAAGAGAATATGTTTTTGAATTATCATATTTTGATAGAGCGTCTTTACGTTTTTTTGTAATTTTTGTCATAATCTTATTTTATTAAAAATTAAAAAGGAGCTTGACCTTTGACTTTAATACCCATCGATCTTGCTGTACCAGCTATCATTTTCATAGCAGATTCAACAGTAAAAGCATTTAAGTCAACCATTTTATCTTCGGAAATTGCTTTAACTTGATCCCAAGATACCGTAGCAACTTTACTACGATTTGGTTCTCCAGATCCCTTTTTAATTTTAGCTGCTTCCAAAAGCTGAACGGCTGCTGGTGGAGTTTTAACAACAAATTCAAAAGATTTGTCCTTGAAAACTGTAATTGCTACAGGCAAAATTTTTCCGGGTTTATCTTGAGTTCTTGAGTTAAATTGCTTACAAAATTCCATAATATTAACACCAGCTGCTCCTAAAGCAGGACCAACAGGTGGTGATGGATTTGCAGCACCTCCTCTAATTTGTAATTTTAGTACTTTGTGTATTTCTTTAGCCATTATTAATATTTATTATCTCTTAAACAATTGGAAGCTATCTAAGAAATGATTTATATGTAACATTTATATTTTCTCAACTTGCATGTAAGAAAGTTCAAGTGGAGTTTTTCTGCCGAAAATCTTCACCATTACTTCTAACTTTCTTTTTTCTTGATTTACTTTTTCAATAGTTCCATTGAAACCGTTGAAAGGTCCATCAATTACTTTAATATTTTCACCGATTTCAAATGGAATCGATACACTTTCACTTTCAGTTGACAATTCATCAACCTTACCTAACATTCTATTAACTTCAGCAGTTCTTAATGGAATTGGATCGCCGCCTTTTGTTTCTCCTAAAAAACCAATTACGTTGGGAAGTGCCTTGATAATGTGAGGAATTTCACCAGTTAAATTAGCTTTAATCATTATGTAACCTGGAAAATAGACTTTTTCTTTATTTATTTTTTTTCCCTTTCTAATTTGAACAACTTTTTGAGTTGGCACTAATATATCCTCTACAAAATCTTTAAATCCTAAACGGTTTATTTCAGAATCCATGTAATCACGAATTTTGTTTTCTTGACCACTAACTGCCCTTACAACATACCACTTTTTTAAATCGACAATTTCTTCAGACATAATTTAATTTATAAAATCAAAATAAAATTTAATAATTTGTGATAAAACACTATCAGCGGCCCAGATTAAAGCTGCAAATATTATGGAAAATAAAAGCACAACAACTGTAAGATTTGATAGTTCGGGTAGAGCAGTCCATGAAACATGTTCCTTTAACTCTGAAAAAGACTCCTTTATATATGAAACTATATTCATAACTCTTAATTTGCACGGGTTGAGAGGCTCGAACTCCCGACACCTGGTTTTGGAGACCAGTGCTCTACCAACTGAGCTAAACCCGTCTCTCCGTTAATGGTGTAAATTAAACACCAAAGATTTATAGCCACAAAAGGCATCCACTTTATGTAGATACCTTTTACGGATTAATTAATATTATATTATAAAATTTTAGTAACCTGACCAGCACCTACAGTTCTACCACCTTCTCTAATAGCGAATCTTAATCCAACACTACAAGCAATAGGAGAAATAAGCTCAACAGTAATAGTTAAGTTATCTCCAGGCATTACCATTTCTACTCCTTTAGGAAGAACAATATTTCCAGTTACGTCAGTTGTTCTTACATAAAATTGTGGTCTATAGTTATTATGAAATGGAGTGTGTCTTCCACCCTCTTCTTTCTTTAATATATATACTTCAGCTTCAAATTTAGCATGTGGTTTAACTGAACCTGGTTTACAAATAACCATTCCTCTTGAAATATCTGTTTTTTCAACACCTCTCAATAAGATTCCAACGTTATCACCAGCTTCACCTCTATCTAGAATTTTTCTAAACATTTCAACTCCAGTAACGGTAGAAGTTAATTTCTCAGCACCCATTCCAATGATGTCAACAGCATCTCCAGTGTTAGCTACACCAGTTTCAATTCTTCCTGTTGCAACAGTTCCTCTACCTGTAATAGAAAATACATCTTCAACTGGCATCAAGAAATCTTTATCAACCTCTCTTGTTGGAAGTTCAATCCAAGAATCAACTGATTCCATTAGATTCATAACAGTATCAACCCACTTTTGTTCTCCATTAAGAGCTCCAAGTGCAGAACCTAAAATTACTGGTCCATTATCACCATCATATTCATAGAAGTTTAATAAATCTCTAACTTCCATTTCAACAAGTTCTAATAATTCTTCATCATCAACTTGATCAGCCTTGTTTAAGAAAACTACTATTCTTGGAATACCAACCTGTCTTCCTAAAAGTATATGCTCTCTAGTTTGTGGCATTGGTCCGTCAGAAGCTGCAACTACAAGAATTGCACCATCCATTTGAGCGGCACCTGTTACCATGTTTTTAACATAATCCGCGTGACCAGGACAGTCAACGTGCGCATAGTGACGATTTGCTGTTTGGTACTCAACGTGAGAAGTGTTAATTGTTATCCCTCTTTCTTTTTCTTCAGGAGCGTTGTCAATTTGGTCAAAGCTTCTTACTTCAGATAATCCTGCATCAGCTAATACTTTTGTAATAGCAGCAGTTAGGGTAGTTTTTCCGTGATCTACGTGTCCAATTGTCCCTATATTTAAATGGGGTTTCGAACGATCAAATGTTTCCTTAGCCATATGATATATTGTTTTATTACTTTTAAAATGCGTGCAAATATATAAATTTTATCTTAAAATATTAAATGTTTTGATTTTTTTTTCGTATAAAAAATGTAAAGTCAAATAGAAATTATTTTGAATGATAAAAAATTAAGTTAATTTTGTTTTTTTACAATAAATAATCCTGAATTAATATCGCTAATAATTATGTTTTCACTTTTGAAATAAGGATACACACTCCATGCTCCATTAAAAGCCTCACTATTACCTTTTTTACCACTATGATCTCCTCCAGGATCTTGATTTTTTATAGCTGTTAATTTTGGTAATCCATGATCGTGATCGCTATGATCATGAAACGTATTAAAAAACCCTAACTCGGATATACTTTTTTGATCAATATTTAAAACATCCAAAACCCTAAGTCCAGCTGTATAACTTGCAAGAAAAAATTCCGTTCCATTTACATACCCATTATGATCGATAGCTTTTGTTTCTGCTTCATAATTGTGGTGCAAAACTGGGTTGTCTAAATCAGTTAAATTTATAACTATAGTTCTAGTTTTGGCATCAATTTTTAATTCGTAATTTGAATCTAACTCATCTAATTCATCACCTAGTAAAGCATACTTATGATCGTTGGTAAGCCATGATTGATGAGTGTATTGATGATCATAAAAGAAAGTACTTATAAGATTTGGTTCAGATTTATTTGAAACATCAACAAAAACTACTCTGTCCTCATTGCTCCCAATGTAAATTTCTTTACCAAAATGGTCTTGATCCGGACCTTTGTAGTTTACAATTTGAGCATCATGACTGTAACCAAACTGAGAACCCTCAAGTTCCAATTTTGGAGCTATTGGATCGGACAAATTAAAAGCATAAATTCCTTTAGTTCCTGCACCTGCAATGTAAGCGTATCCAGTGTCTTCGTTAATTGCAATATTATGAGCATTTCCAAATGAATTATCTATAAAATCAGCAGAGAAAATTTGCTCTGATTCAACTCCTCTTAACTTTGATAAGTTAAATACTTGCAAACCATGATCTTGGGCTTCACTAACAATGTAAACATAATCATTGTAAACCTTCATATCTCTCCAGGAACTATCAACGGTTGAGGTTGGAAGTTTACCAAGATAAATAGGAGATGTAGAATCAGTAATATCTATAAAAGCAGTACCATTATTAACTCCCATAATTGCATATTCTCTTCCAGTTGTAGAATCGGTCCAGCCCCAACAATCATTACCAGCCTCTGCATCCATTTCCTCAAGAGTTATTTGCCCCATCAAATCATAATTAAGACAGGAATATTCATAGTCAGTACCAGGAATATTAGCATATCCATCGATACAAGTTGCTAATGGAGAATCAATAACCTTACTATCATCGTAATCTTCATACTGGCAAGAAGATATTAATATTAAACACAGAATTAATATGTAATTTTTCATTATATAAATTTAATAAATTTAATTCAAGGTTAATCTTACAAATTTTATACCAGAAAACTTTATGTTTGCAAAAAAATATTTCTTAAATCTTTATTGATTTTAAAGAAAAAAAACAAAATCCAAAGCAGCTATTTCTGCTATAATGCCTATGAAATTTAACGAACTTGGCTTAATGCCTTCACTTTTAAAAGCAGTTAATGAGAAAGGATATACTGACCCTTCTCCAATTCAAGAAAAAGCAATTCCACTAATCCTCAGACGAAAAGATGTTTTAGCATCAGCGCAAACAGGAACAGGAAAAACAGCTGGCTTCACATTACCATTATTACAAATTCTATCAAAACAATCAAATTCGAATCATAGAAAAATTAAAGCTTTAATATTAACTCCTACAAGAGAACTTGCAGCTCAAATTTATGACAATGTAATAGAATACAGTAGACATCTTGAACTAAGATCTACGGTTATTTTTGGCGGAGTTAATCAAAAACCACAAGTATCTAAAATAAGAAGCGGTATTGATATTTTAATTGCAACCCCTGGCCGTTTGTTAGATCTTGAAAATCAACGATTATTATCATTACGAAATGTAGAAATATTAGTTTTAGACGAAGCCGATAGAATGTTAGACATGGGCTTTCAAAGAGACATTAATAAAATAATGAACTTATTGCCAAGTAAAAGGCAAAACCTACTTTTTTCCGCCACTTTTTCTAAAGAAATTAAAAGATTAGCAAAAGGTATTTTAAATGATCCTGCAATAGTAGAAACTTCTCCTCAAAACACAACCGTTGAAGCTATTGTTCAATATGTGTATAATGTAGACAAAAACAAAAAATCAAGTCTTATAATTCAATTAATAAAGGAGGGAAAATGGAAGCAAGTTTTAGTTTTTACAAGAACAAAACACGGAGCGAATAACCTTTGTAAAAAAATGATTAAAGCAGATATTTCTGCTGCTGCAATTCACGGAAATAAAAGTCAGGGAGCAAGAACAAGAGCGCTAGCTGGTTTTAAAGACGGTTCTGTTGAAATACTAGTTGCTACCGATATTGCAGCTAGAGGATTAGATATTCCTCTATTACCGCATGTAATAAATTTTGAGTTACCTAACATTCCTGAAGACTACGTACATAGAATTGGAAGAACAGGAAGAGCTGGAGCAAAAGGTGAGGCAATTTCTCTTGTTTGTATTGATGAAAAACAATATTTGAAAGATATTGAAAAGCTAGTAAATCTTAGAATTCCTTCGAAAATAAAACAAGGATTTGAGCCTGATCCAAATGCAGTTCCAGAGCCTACTAAACAAAAAAACAGAAATAGTTTTAACAGAAATAAAGGAAGATCAAATCGAAATAAAAAAAGAAACACTTATAGAAAATAGAAAAAGCTCAAGAATAATGACCATAAAACTCTTGAACTTTTAATACATGTTGATTGGGAAATCAACGTTGCGAATGTATAATTTATAATTGGAATAAAAGGTTTTTATTTTAAATAAAAAAATACACAATTAATCCGCCAATTATCAACCCTTTTATAAAAGAAATCCAATAAGCCTGGTAATTTGAAAATCCCCAGCTTTTTAAAGTTCTTTCTACTTGCTTTTTATGCCAATTTATCATTGTTTAAATAATTATATTCACATATAGCTATCTATTGAAAATCTCCTCCATTTACCACCGTCCATTGATCAAGTGATTTAAAATACTTTTTAATAACAGCATTTACTTTTTCTACTGTTAACGAACTAACTTGAGATTCAAGCGCGGCGTAAAAAGCCATATCTCTTTCAAAATAAAGGTTGTTATTAATCAATGATGACAACTCATTATCTTTAGCCCTTGAAACTGTCTGTCCTTGAACCCAACCTTTTATAGCACTATCCAATTCTTCTTGAGTTATACCATCTGTAATAAAACGCTCTAACTCTTCTTTGAACCCAATCTGAACCTTCTCAGCGTTCATAGGCGCATAAATAGCATAAATGATCAAAGCCGAGTTTTTATCATCTGGATCACTATCAATACTAACCTGAGCACCAGCACCATAACTCACACCATCTTGCTGTCTTAAACGAGTAGCAACTCTGGAGTTCAAAAACCCACCACCAAAAATAATTCCCGCTACTTGAAGTGCAGCATTATCCTTTCCAGTCTCAGTTGTTTTAGCAGATAACATACCTACTGTAAAAGCATTTTTCTTATCGGGTGTAATAATGTTTTCGTTAGCAGCAATATTTTGTTTAAATGGATTTTCAATTACTGAAAATGGTTTGTCAGATTTAAAATCGGAAAAATTATCCTCAAAATAAGTTTTAACCATATCAACATCCATACTTCCAATAGCTACTAAAGAAGCTTTATTCGTAACACCATAATACTCATCATAAAAAGATTGAATACTCTCAATACTTACCTCATTAATCATTGCAATTTGTTCATCAATATTAGGACTGTAATTAGGATGACCTTTAGAGTAAAACTGATTAATTTCACGCATACGTTGAACCGCTACAAATTGAGGATCAGAAGCACTGCTTTCCAAGCCAGCCAAACGTTGTGTTTTAATTTTATCCAATTCACTAAATTCAAATTTTGGATTTTTAAGCATGTCTGTCATAATTTCAAGAGCAGCAGGCAAATGTTCTTTGGTAGATGAAACATTAACATAAACCCCACCATTAGTTCCGCTAAAACCAACAGACGAACTAATAGCACTCAACTCATCTTCAATGTCTTGACGTGACCTTGATTGCGTTCCTTTATTAAGCAAGTTTGCCACGAATCCAGCTGTCATTCCCTTGTTCATATAGTCATCTACATTTCCCGATCTCATCACAAAAGATACGTTTACTGTTTCGCCACGATTCGCTTTACTTATAAATCCATATTCAATACCAGATTTTGGTAAAACTCCGCTATCCAAACGATTTTGAATATTATCATAGTTAACATCGAAATCTTCACCAACGTCCATAGCCTCTTTACCTTTATAGTTTGCTACCATTTCAGCCAATCCTTCTGTATGTAAAATCTCAACACGTTCTGGCTTATCTGTTGGAATAAAATTTCCAATTGTACGGTTAGTAGGAATAAAATATTTCTGAACTGCAGCATTAACTTCCTCAACTGTTGTATTTTCAATCCGATCCCGGTGAATAAATGCCAAACGCCAGTCCCCTGCCCCGATAAATTCACTCATATAAGTTCCCATATATCCAGAATTTCTACTAAGTTGATCTAATTGCTTCATGATATTTGATCGAGCACGCTTCAACTCATCTGACGTAATTGGATTATCTTTTAAATCATCCAACACACTTAATAAAGTTTTCTCAGCATTAGGTAGTGATTTTTCAGATGGAACACTCACATTAAAATTAATATAACCTGGTTCTTTAGTAAATGGATTCGATGCATACACACTTGAAGCCATTTGTGTTTCCACCAAAGCTTTATAAAGTCTTCCGGACGGCGCATCGTTTAAAACGTTTTGAGCCAATGTTAAAGCTGAATAATCTGCATCTGATCCTGCAGGAGAATGGTATAACGCCATTAACAATTGTAAATCACCAACTCGATTTAATTCAACTCGTTTTTCACCATCTTGAGCTGGCTCCACAGTTGGCATTTCAGTTAACTTTATTGATGGATTCTTTAGGGGTCCAAAATATTTTCCAACTAATTCCAAGGTTCTTTTGTCATCAATCTTTCCTGTAATCATTAATACAGCATTGTCAGGTCGGTAATATTTTTTATAAAATGCTTTCAAATTTGCAATTGGCACACGCTCGATGTCAGAACGGTTTCCAATTGTTGAATTTCCGTAATTATGCCACATATAAGCTGCACGTATTACTTTTTGAGATAATGTTCTAGAAGGTGAATTTTCTCCGCTTTCAAATTCGTTACGTACCACACTAAATTCTGACTCAAGATCCTCTTTTGCTATATAAGAATTCATCATTCTATCAGACTCTAAACCTAATGCCCATTCCAAATTATCCTCTGTCGCATTAAATGTTTCATAATAATTGGTACGGTCATACCAAGTAGTTCCATTAGCACGTGCACCACGTTCTGTCAATTCATTAGGAATATCTTTATGAGTTGGCGTACCTTTAAACACAAGGTGTTCTAGCAAATGAGCCATACCTTTTTCACCATATCCTTCATGTCGAGAGCCAACTAAATAAGTAATATTTACAGTAATGGTCTGCGAGGAATTGTCTGGAAACAAAAGTACTTTTAATCCGTTATCTAATACATATTCCGTTATACCCTCAACAGAAGCTGTTTTTTTGATTTGAGCTGAACTTAATTGAGTTATTGCAAGAAATAAAAGCGATAGAATTGAAGATTTAAAAAATAATTTCATGATAAAATTTTGAGTATTAATTTAGAATATTAAATATATAATAATTTAAACATTTAGCTAAAACTGCTATTGTAAGCAGTTTGTTTAAAGAATTTTATTTTAATAAATTTTTGAAGAGCCAATGACGAGATTTGAACTCGTGACCTCTTCCTTACCAAGGAAACGCTCTACCCCTGAGCTACACCGGCAGAAAAATTTGAGCGAGAGACCGGGTTCGAACCGGCGACATTCAGCTTGGAAGGCTGACGCTCTACCAACTGAGCTACTCTCGCTTAAATAATTAGTGGGGAGAGCAGGATTCGAACCTGCGAAGTTAAAAACAGCAGATTTACAGTCTGCCCTCGTTGGCCGCTTGAGTATCTCCCCATTATTTTAAAGAACTAAGAGCCGATGGAGGGACTCGAACCCACGACCTGCTGATTACAAATCAGCTGCTCTAGCCAGCTGAGCTACATCGGCTTTTCCAATTAATGGATCGCAAATGTATTGATTTATTTTTTTTGAATCAAAAGAAAAATACTAATTTTTAAAAAAAAATAAAATGATTACTTTTTTCTTTCTCTTGGATGATTTTTCTTATAGTCATTTATAATTTTTGGAAGCTTAATTTTAGTATAAATTTGAGTAGACGCAAGGCTTGAATGCCCCATTATTTCTTTTATACTATTTATATCAGCACCATTATTTAACATATGAGTTGCAAAGGAATGCCTTAAGACATGTGGACTAGTTTTTACCTTTGTCGAAACTTTTGAAAAATATTTTTTCACAACTCGATAAACCAAAGAAGGGCCAATCGATTTTCCTTTATTTGTTATAAAAAGATAAGAACTACTTAAACTAACTTCCTTACGAAGACTTAAATAATCTTTTATTCGTTTATTTAAATTGCCAAGAACTGGCACTAATCTTTCTTTATTTCTTTTACCTAATACTTTGATTAAATTCTCACTCAAAAAAACATCATTTAATTTGATGTTTATAAGTTCGTCTCTTCTAATGCCTGTAGAGTATAGAGTATCTACAATTAATAAATTTCTTTTTCCCTCAAAATCATTGCTAAAAACATCAATAACTTTAAAAACTTCATCCTCAGAAAATGGAATTATTAACTTTTTTTGGACTTTTAATCTTTTATGATTTTTAAGAGGAGAAACTTTATTCACTTGAGTTTTCAACAAAAAATCATAGTATTTATTTAAAGAGGATATTTTTCGATTAATAGTTAAGGGAGAAAGATTTTTTTCAGAAAGGTTAATAATCCAATCTCTTATAATCGGGTAGCTTACTTTTGAGATATTACTAATTTCATAATGATCTAGGCAGAACAATTTAAATGTTTCAAGATCTTTTCTATAAGCTATAACAGTGTTTCTAGAGAAGTTTTTCTCTTTAGATAAGTAATCAAAAAAGTTTGGTAAATACATCTAACTTACTTAACGTAAAGTTAGGCAATTAAAGCAAAAAAGTTGGAAAGATTAAATATTTTCAAGATCTCTTAAGCCTTGTACATAAGAGGCTTTTTTGATCTTGTCTCTATTTCTTACTGAAGGCTTAATAAAAGCTTGTCTAGATCTTAAACTTTTCATAGCTCCTGTTCTATCGAATTTACGTTTAAATCTCTTTAAAGCTCTATCGATATTTTCACCTTCTTTAACTGGAATAATTAACATATATCTTTTTTCTAGGCAGCAAATATAAAAACATTTTTTATTTACTGGGAAATTATTTTAAAATATTTCTTGAGATAACTAATTTTTGAATTTCTGTAGTTCCCTCTCCTATTGTACAAAGTTTTGAATCTCTGTAAAATTTTTCAGCTGGAAATTCTTTTATATAACCATATCCACCATGGATTTGAACAGACTCATTTGCAACCCTGACACAAACTTCAGATGCATACATTTTACACATAGCACTTAATTTTGTCATCGGTCTATTATTGTTTTTTTCAAATGATGCCTTATGTATCAATAGTTCAGAAGCCTCGATTTCAGTAGCCATTTCAGCTAATTTAAATGAAATTCCCTGAAAAGAACTAATAGGTTTTCCAAATTGTACACGTTCTTTAGAATATTTAAGAGCCGCATTAAAAGCACCTTTCGCAATTCCAAGAGAAAGTGCTGCAATAGATATTCTCCCACCATCTAGTATTTTCATAGACTGAATAAATCCTTCTCCAACTTCGCCTAATCTATTATCGTCACTAATAATACAATTGTCAAATATCATTTCTGCAGTTTCAGAAGCTCTCATACCAAGCTTATTTTCTTTTTTTCCAGAACCAAATCCTTTTGTTCCTCTTTCAATAACAAAAGCTGTAGCATTTCTTTTTTGACCTTTTTCTCCAGTTCTAAAAATTGCAACTGCAATATCTCCAGAAATTCCGTGAGTAATAAAATTTTTCGTTCCATTTAAAACCCAATTTTTACCATCTTTAATTGCTGTTGAAGACATACCACTAGCGTCTGAACCGGAATTATTTTCTGTCAAACCCCAAGCACCAAGATGACGTCCTGAAGCTAACTTAGGTATCCATTTCTTTTTTTGTAAATCGGTTCCAAAAAGAAGGATATGGTTTGTACATAATGAATTATGAGCAGCAACTGAAAGTCCAATCGACGGATCAACTTTAGAAATTTCTTCAATTATAGAAACATATTCGTGATAACCAAGACCAGAACCTCCAAGTGATTCAGGAACTAGTATACCCATAAAGCCAAACTCTCCCGCTTGTTTAAACAAATGTTTTGGAAAATATTGAGACTCATCCCATTCCATCACATTGGGTTTGATAAACTTGTTTGCAAAAGATTTAGCAGATTCAGCTACTAAACTGTTATTTGGGTCTAAATTAAAATCCATAAATTAATTGAAATATTCTAATAACGTATTAACAATATTAATGCCAAAATTAAGGTAATTTATGATTATAACATAAATAAAATCTACTGTTTAATAACTTTCAAATATTTATTAAGTTGTTCCTTAACAACAGGAAATAAAAAGTATAGTCCAATCATATTTGGAAATACCATAGCAAAAATCATTGCATCAGAAAATGCCCATATTGAATTCATACTTGCAGCTGCACCAATAACAATAAATAAACAAAATAATAATTTATAAGTTAAATCAGCTGCTTTTCCTCTTCCAAATAAAAATTTCCAAGACTGTAAACCATAATATGACCAAGAAATCATAGTTGAAACAGCAAATAATACTACCGCAATTGTCAAGAACACGTCAGAAAATGGAATGTACTGGGCAAAGGCTTGAGATGTTATTCCTGCACCCTCAAATGGAACACCATCAATCATTACAGTTCCTAAACCATCACCTCCATATTCAAAGTATCCACCAAAATTGAAAATTATTATAACAAGAGCGGTCATTGTGCAAATAACTACAGTATCTATAAAAGGTTCTAAAAGCGCTACCAATCCTTCACTAGCTGAATACTTTGTCTTTACAGCAGAGTGTGCAATTGAAGCAGAACCTGCTCCAGCCTCATTTGAAAATGCAGCTCTTTTAAAACCAACCATAAGAACTCCAATAACACCACCTACTCCCATTGCAGTAGGATTAAACGCCTCTGATATAATCAAGCTAATTGCATCATCAACAAATGTGAAATTTGATAATATTATATACAAACAAGCAAATAAATAAAGAAGGGCCATAAACGGAACTACTTTTTCAGTAACTGAAGCAATTCTTTTAATCCCTCCGATAATTATCACACCAACAACAATTGCTAAAATTATTCCAATAACAGCTCCAGCGCTTGTACTTTCAAAACCTAATAACTGTTTAACCACAATAGTTGCCTGATTAGACTGAGCAGCATTTCCACCACCAAAAGAACCTCCAATACAACATATTGCAAAAATAACGGCCGCTATTTTACCTAAATTTTCAAAACCTTTTTCCTTTAGTCCTTTTGTCAAATAATACATTGGGCCTCCATACACTGTTCCGTCTTCTCCAACATCTCTATATTGAACACCTAATGTACATTCAACAAATTTTGTTGACATTCCTAGTAAACCACAAATAATCATCCAAAAAGTTGCTCCTGGACCACCAAGCGCAATAGCTAAAGCTACTCCAGCGATATTTCCATTTCCAACAGTTCCAGAAACTGCTGTAGCTAATGCTTGAAAATGGGACACTTCTCCCTCACCAGAATCGTTTGATTCACTTTTATCATGATCGTCGTATTTTCCTCTAACAACATTAACTGCAGTAAAAAAATACTTGATATTTGGAAATCCAAAATATAAAGTGAAGAACATCGCACTACCTACCAGTAATAATATTACAAAAGGATATCCTCCAACTTGAAAGAAAACAACTTCACTAAAAAAATTAGAAATTGGAGCAAAGGCCTCATCTATTTTTTGATCAATACCTTTTTCCTGTGAAAAAGAAAGTGAAGTAGATAAAATTAACAAAAGGGATAAATATATTTTTTTCATTTGTTTTAGTTAAGTGTGAGAATAATTAACAAGATGCAAATAATAAATAATAATTCAAATGTTTTTTATTACAAATCAAACACTGATGATCTTTTAGAAGAAATTAAATCTTTAATCTTTAACCAAAAAGCAAGAATCAGATAGAAAAAAAAACCAAATCCAAGTGAGAAAAAACTACTGTATATAAAAAATATTCTAACATTTTTTTTCTTCATACCCAACCAATCAGCTAATCTTGAACAAACTGAATAACCGTGTCTTTCAAAAAAATACCTTAAACGCAACATCATTTTGAAATTTCTCCTTTCCAATTTGTAATACCGCCAAGAAGATTATAAACATTATTAAAGCCTAATTGACTCATTATCTGACAGGCTTGGGCACTTCTAGCACCTGATTTACAATATAGGTAATAGCTATTTTCTTTGTTATATGATTGAATTTTGGACATAAATGTATTTGCATCGTATATGTTTAAATTAGTAGCATTAGCAATATAACCTTCACTAAATTCTTCTGGTGTTCTAACGTCGAGAATAATATTATTTGTCTCAACAGACTCACTTGCCCATTTTATTTGATCTAAATCCATTTATTATTTTAATTTAAAAATAAAATTATTAAATATTTGTTGTTATGTATAATTTTCGTTTATATATTTGAATAATGTTTAAAAAATTATCACATTCTAATTGGTGGCGTTTACTTAATTTTAATTAAGTCGAGATAATCTTTTAGTTTGTTCAAATATAAAAAGGCTTGTTTATCGACAAGCCTTTTTTAATTAAAAACATATAATAGTGTATAAAATAAAAACTTTTAGAAAAAAAATATTAGCTGATACAATGACACCCGTTAGTATATATCAAAAAATTAGAGATAAATTTTCTAATTCAATACTTTTAGAAAGTAGTGATTATGGAGCTAACGATAATAGTTATGCATATGTGTGTTTTAACCCAATTTCAACATTTAAAGTTAAAGGAGATCAAATAAATCAAACATTTCCTGATAAAAAAAGTCAAAACAAAGAAATTGATAAACGAGTTAACGTTGTTTCAGAGTTAAACTTATTTTGTAAAAGATTTAAAACTTTAAAGTCAGATTCAAAATTTTTCGAGAGCGGATTAATTGGATATATGAATTATGATGCAGTAAAACATTTTGAAAAAATTTCATTAAAATCTAAAAAAAATGATATTGAAATTCCGGATATTTTTTATGCATTTTATTCAAATATTATTATAATTAATGTTTTCAATAACGAAGCTATTTTACTGCACCACAGCTATGATGAAAAAAATAATTTAGATGAAATTGAAGAACATATAAAGTCTAATAAATTGTCTAAATATCCTTTTTCAAAATCTGGAGAAATAAGATCAAATTTAAAAGATAATGAGTATTTGGATTTAGTTAAAAAAGGAATAAAACATTGTGAAAGAGGAGATGTATTTCAAATAGTATTGTCAAGAAGGTTCAAACAAAAATTTGAAGGTGATGAGTTTAATTTATATAGAGCTCTAAGATCAGTAAATCCTTCTCCTTATTTATTTTATTTTGATTATGGTAGTTATAAAATATTTGGAAGTTCGCCTGAAGCTCAACTTGTTGTTGAAAATAATAAAGCAGAAATTCATCCAATAGCAGGAACTTTTATAAGAACAGGAAATGATAATAAAGATTCGATTGAAGCTAAAAAATTAGCTATTGATAAAAAAGAAAATAGCGAACACATGATGCTTGTGGATTTAGCTAGAAATGATTTGAGCAGAAATGGGAATAACGTTACTGTTGAAAAAGATAGAGAAATACAATTTTATTCACATGTTATTCATTTAGTTTCCAAAGTGACCGCTACTAAAAAAAATAATTCCTCCACCCTACAAATTGCAGCTGACACCTTTCCTGCGGGTACATTGTCAGGAGCTCCAAAACACAGAGCTATGCAATTAATTTCCAAATATGAAAATTGTAACAGATCATTTTATGGTGGAGCACTTGGGTTTATGGATTTTGAAGGTAATTTTAATCATGCTATTATTATAAGATCATTTTTGAGTAAAAATCATGAACTCATTTTTCAAGCTGGAGCAGGTATTGTCTCAAAATCTAATCCTATTAGTGAATTACAAGAAATTAATAATAAACTAGGGGCCTTAAACAAGGCTTTAGAACTAGCTGAAAAAATCTAAACATGAAATTAATAGTTATAGATAATTACGATTCTTTCACTTATAATCTAGTTCATTATTTTGAGGAACTAAATTGTGAAGTTACCGTCAAAAGAAATGACGAGGTAACTTTGAAAGAGATTGAGAAATATGATTGCATAGTACTCTCACCAGGACCAGGTATTCCAGACGAAGCTGGAGAATTGAAAAACATTATTAATCATTTTGGAAAATCAAAAAAAATACTTGGAGTTTGCTTAGGTCATCAAGCAATAGCAGAAGTTTTTGGAGCTAAACTCAAAAACCTTGACGAAGTCTTTCATGGCGTAGCTAGTAAAATTGATATTATAAAGAAAGATTATATTTTCAATAATCTATCAAATCCACTAAATGTTGGTAGATATCACTCTTGGGTTGTAGAGGAACCGATTCCGGACTGCCTTGAGATTTTAGCCTATGATGAAAACAAACAAATAATGGCTTTAAAACATAAGGATTATGATATTAGAGGAGTCCAATTTCATCCAGAATCAATATTGACTGAGGAAGGAAAAGCACTTCTAAATAATTGGTTAAAAAATTAATTAATGAAAGATATAATTAACAAACTAAGCTCACATAATACTTTATCTAAAGATGAAGCCAAAGAAGTGCTATTAAATATTTCAAAAGGAAAGTATAACAATAGTCACATTAGTTCGTTTTTGACAATTTTTATGATGAGAAATATTACTTTGGAGGAACTGCAAGGTTTTAAAGAAGCATTACTTGAACTATGTATTAAGATTGATTTATCTGATTATAATACAATTGATTTATGTGGAACAGGAGGAGATAATAAAGACACATTTAATATTTCTACGTTATCAGCTTTTGTAACTGCTGGTGCTAAAGTAAATGTTTCAAAGCATGGTAATTATGGAGTTTCATCATCTTGTGGATCAAGTAATGTATTGGAGTTTTTAGGTATCAAGTTTTCAAATAATAAAGATTTTTTAAAAAAATCAATTGAAAAAAGTGGAATATGTATTTTACATGCACCTCTTTTTCACCCCGCGATGAAAAATGTTGCACCAATAAGAAAAGAACTAGGATTAAAAACTTTTTTTAATATTTTAGGACCTTTAGTAAATCCATCTTTTCCAAAAAATCAAATAGTAGGTGTATTTAATTTAGAGCTAGCCAGGCTTTATTCCTATTTATTTCAAAAAACAAATAAAAACTATGCGATAATTCATTCTTTAGATGGTTATGATGAAATATCACTAACAGGAAACGTTAAAATAATAACTAGAAATGAAGAAAACATATTTTCGCCACAAGATTTAAGTTTACAAAAATTAAATTCAAAATCTATCAATGGAGGAGAAACAATTAAAGAGTCTGCAAAAATATTCATGAATATTTTACAAAATAAAGGAACTAAATCTCAAAACCAAGTCATTTTTGCAAATGCAGGATTAGCTATTTCTACCGCATTAAATATTTCAATTGAAGATGGTATTGAAAAAGCAAAAGAAGCTTTAAAATCGAATAAAGCATTTGAGGCATTTAATAAACTTAAAAACTTAAGTGAATAATGACTATTCTAGAAAAAATAATAGAAACCAAAAAAAAGGAATTAGATATTGTTAAAAAAACAATTTCAATTGAAGAATTAAAAAAACTTTCAGATTTTGAAAGGAAATCAATTTCTTTAGTTGATAGATTAAAAAATAGTTCACATGGAATTATTGCTGAACATAAAAGAAAATCTCCTTCAAAGTCAATTATAAATAATTCTATTTCAATTAATGAAATAATTATTGGTTATCATAATGCGAATGTTTGCGGAATTTCTGTATTAACTGACAAAGAATATTTTGGAGGAAGTTTGAATGACTTGAGAAATGCCAGAAAATTAACAAATATTCCAATTTTAAGAAAAGAATTTATTATTGATGAATATCAAATAATCGAAGCCAAGGCAAATGGTGCTGATGTTATACTGTTGATTGCAGCATGTCTTGAAAAAGATAAAATAAAGAGTCTTAGCTCATTAGCAAAAGAAATTGGACTTGAGGTGTTAATTGAAGTACATGATGAAAATGAATTAAAAAAATGTTTAATAGACACTATTGATATCATTGGAGTTAATAACAGGAATTTAAAAACTTTTGAAGTTGATATTAATACAAGTATAAAATTATCTAATATGATTCCTGAAAATTATTTAACAATCTCAGAAAGTGGAATTTCAAATTACGATGAAATAATAAAACTTAGAAAAAATGGATTTAAAGGTTTTTTAATCGGAGAATTATTTATGAAAAATAATAATCCAGGAAAAGAAGTTTTAAATCTAATTCAAAACATAATATGAAATTAAAAGTTTGTGGGATGAAATTCTCAGAAAATATTAGTGAAATTGAAAGCTTAAAGCCTGATTTTATGGGTTTTATTTTTTACAAGAAATCAAAAAGATTTTTTAATGAATCAAAATTAATATTAAATGATAAAATAAATAGAGTTGGTGTTTTTGTGAATCAGGAAATCAATGAAGTAATTGATAACATAAAAAAATATAAACTTGATTATGTTCAGCTTCATGGGGAAGAAGATGTCAGATATTGTTTATCAATAAAATCAATTTGTAAAGTAATTAAAGTGTTTAAAATTGATGATACTTTTAATTTTGATAAAGTGAAAAAATTTGAAAATGTTTCAGATTATTATTTATTTGACACAAAAACTAATCTTCACGGTGGAAGTGGAAAAAAATTTAATTGGGAAATATTAAAAAATTACAATTCAAAAAAATATTTTTTTTTGAGTGGAGGGATAAGTGAGAATGATATTGAAGAGATTAAAAAAATTAGAAAAATTTATCCAATTATCGGAATAGATATAAACAGCAAGTTTGAATTACCTAATTTAAAAAAAGACAGAGCTAAAATAAAATCATTAATTGATAAAATTTAAATAATGAATAGTACTTATAACGTTGATAACAAAGGATATTACGGCGAATTTGGCGGTGCATACATTCCAGAAATGATGTATTCCAATATTGAAGAATTAAGATCTAAATACATAAAAATATGTTCAGAGACTAGTTTTAAAAAAGAGTTTGACGAACTTTTGAAAGATTATGTTGGCAGACCTACTCCTTTGTATTTTGCAAGCAGACTTTCAGATAAATATAATACCAAAATATATCTAAAAAGGGAAGATTTATGTCACACTGGTGCACATAAAATTAATAATACAATTGGTCAAATTTTATTAGCTAAAAAATTGGGCAAGACAAGGATTATAGCTGAGACAGGTGCCGGTCAACATGGCGTAGCTACCGCTACTGTTTGTGCGTTAATGGGTATTGAATGTATTATTTATATGGGTGAAATCGATATAAGTAGACAAGCTCCAAATGTTGCTAGAATGAAAATGTTAGGTGCGGAAGTCAGACCTGCAACTTCTGGAAGTAAGACTCTCAAAGATGCAACAAATGAAGCGATTCGGGATTGGATAAATAATCCGATTGATACGCATTACATAATAGGCTCAGTTGTTGGCCCTCATCCCTATCCTGATATGGTTGCTAGATTTCAATCGGTAATTGGAAATGAAGTCATGAATCAATTAGAAACACTAGAAGGCACTAAAGATCCAAATTACGTAATAGCTTGTGTTGGAGGAGGAAGTAATGCTGCAGGTTTATTCTATCCTTATTTGGATAATAACAATGTTAATATCATTTGTGTTGAGGCAGCAGGAAAAGGTATAAAATCTGGAAAAAGTGCAGCAACTTCAATCTTAGGAAAACAAGGAATAATACACGGATCAAAAACATTACTCATGCAATCTAAGGATGGACAAATTACAGAACCTTACTCTATTTCTGCTGGTTTAGATTACCCTGGAATTGGTCCAATGCATGCAAATTTGTATAAATCTAAAAGAGGCGAATTTTACTCAATTAATGATGCTGAAGCTATGGATTGGGGGCTAAACTTATCTAGACTTGAGGGAATTATTCCCGCAATAGAAACATCACATGCATTTGCTGTTTTAGATAAAAAAGAATTTAAAAAAAATGATGTTTTGGTTTTTAATTGCTCTGGAAGAGGGGATAAAGATTTAGATACTTATATTGATTATTTCAAATTATAACAATGAACAGAATAAATAAAGTTTTAGAGGAAAAAAAAGATATTTTATCAATATATTTTACTGCAGGATACCCTAACATTGATGATACAGAAAAAATAATTACTCAATTAACTAGGTCTAATGTTGACATGATTGAAATTGGTCTTCCTTTTAGTGATCCACTAGCCGATGGTCCAACTATTCAAGAAAGTTCTACAACAGCATTAAATAATGGAATGAATTCAATTAAACTTTTTGATCAGTTAAAAGATATTCGAAAAAAGACAGATGTTCCTTTAATAATAATGGGTTATTTCAACCCGATATTACAATTTGGAGTTGAAGATTTTTGTAAAAATTGTCAAACTGTTGGAATTGATGGATTAATAATACCAGATTTACCTGTAGAGGTATATGAAAAAGAATATAAATCTGTATTCGATAAATACAATTTATTAAATATGTTTTTAATAACTCCTCAAACTAGTAATGAAAGAATACGGTTTATTGATAGAGTTTCTAAAGGATTCATATATATGGTTAGTAGTTTTAGTATTACCGGAGCGGTAAATTCATTTGATGAAAATCAAAAAAATTATTTTAAAAGAATTAATTCAATGGATTTAAAATCCAAATTATTAATTGGGTTTGGAATTAGCAATAATAAAACTTTTCTTGACGCATCAAAAAACAGTAGAGGAGCTATAATAGGATCAGCATTTATAAAGTTTTTAAAAAACAACAATAAAGATAATATTGCTGAATTTATAAATTCAGTCAGAGGAGAATCATCTAGTAAACACTAATTCTTGAGAAATTTCGCTTTGCTCAGAACTAAATGAATAACCGCCATAATCAAATTGCTTTAAATCATCAGCTGATTCAATATCATTATCTAAAAGAAATCTTGTCATCATTCCTCTAGCTTTTTTTGCATAAAATGAAATTATTTTAAATTTTCCGTTTTTAAAATCTTTAAAAACTGGAGAAATCATATCCACCTTTAACAAATCTTTATTAATAACAGCTGAATATTCATTACTAGCTAAATTTATTAACAGTTCATTTATATCCAATTCTCTATTTAAGCTATTGGTAATTTTATTATTCCAAAATTCGTAAAGATTTTTAGAGCTGCCTACAACTAGTTTAGTTCCCATTTCTAATCTGTATGCTTGCATTAAGTCTAAAGGCTTAAGTAAACCGTATAATCCAGATAATATTCTTAAAGAAGCTTGAGCTTTTTTGATTTTAGTTTCACTTAAAGTAAATGAATCAATTCCAGAGTAAACATCTCCATCAAAAGTAAATAATGCAGGTCTAGCATTATTGGAATTAAAAGGCATTTCAAAATTTAAATTTCTATTCCAATTTAGTTCTGCTATTTTATCTGAAATTTTCATTAATTCTTTCAAATGTTTTGGATTTTTTGTTTTTAAAACATCATTTATTGTTTTTGATTCTTTCAAAAACTCTGGAAATGAAAAATCTAAAGTCGGCAAAACTCTATCAAAATTTAGTGACTTTGCTGGGGAAATAATAATTTTCATAAATAAAACATTAATTGAAAAATAATAAATTTTTCACAAACTTGAGTAATTCCTCCATTTTTCTAAACACTGTTCAAAATCATCAGGAAGATTACATTCAAAATTTAATTCTTTTTTAGAAACTGGATGAACAAAACCTAAAGACTTTGCATGAAGAGCTTGTCTAGGAATTAATTTAAAACTATTTAATACAAACTGTTTGTATTTATTAAAAATAGTCCCCTTTAATATTTTATCACCTCCGTATCTACTATCATTAAAAATCGGATGACCAATGTGTTTCATGTGAGCTCTAATTTGATGAGTTCTCCCAGTTTCTAATTGACACTCTATTAGAGTAACATAGTTAAATCTTTCGATGACTTTATAATGAGTAATTGCACTCTTACCAGATTCGTTATCTTCAGGTACACTCATTATTAAACGATTTTTAGGATCTCTAGCTAATCTCTCATTAATTGTTCCTTTTTCATCATCTAAAATTCCCCAAACAAGTGCATAATATTTTCTTTTAGAGGTTTTTAAAAAGAACTGTTTAGCCAAATTAGTCATAGATATTTCATCCTTAGCTATTACTAAAAGTCCACTAGTATCTTTATCAATCCTGTGTACAAGACCCGGCCTACCATCTTTATTTTGAGGTAGATTATTAAAGTGGTGAATTAATCCATTGAGTAATGTTCCATTGTAATTACCATGCCCAGGATGAACTACAAGACCTGCTGGTTTGTTAACAACTAAAAGATTATTGTCCTCGTGTATAATGTCAAGCGGCATTTTTTCGCCAACTAAAAGATTTTCATAAGGTGGATGGGAAAACATTACCTTAACCAAATCTCCAGCTTTTACTTTATGGTTTGATTTTACAATTTGCTCATTAATAAATATAGATCCATTTTTAGCAGCAATCTGAATTTTATTTCTAGAGGAGTTTTCAATTCTGTTCATTAAATACTTGTCAACTCTTAATGGCTCTTGTCCTTTATCTGCCTTAAATTGAAAATGTTCAAATAATTCACTATCTAAATTATCACTTGCCTCCATAATTATTTTTCTTCCGTTTTGCCATTTCCTAAGATTAAATCAATTTTTGATTTTTTAGGAACCATATCTCCAATATTTAATTTATTACCGTTAAATAAAATTTCTAATACCATATCTTTTCCAATATTATTTTCGTAAGAAACATCTCCAATTTCTAAGCCCGAAGCTAAAAGAGAAGAATTTGCACTTCTTTGAGTGATTTGTATAATGTTAGGAACAGAAACCTTTCCGTAATTGCTAGGATTTAAAGTAAGGTAAATCTTTCTATTTTTTTTGACTTGAGAATTTGATTTTGGCAATTGTTCTAAAACTGAAAATTTTGGATAATCTGGATTATATAAAGCTGAATCAAGAATTATATATGAAAGATTATTTTCTTCTAAAATAACTTTAGCTTTATTAAGGTTAACACCTTTTAGTTCAGGAACATTAATATATTTATTGTGATTAGTTGTAATATTTAAATAAAAATAAAGAACTAGAACAAAAAAAAGAGTTAAAACAATAGCCTTAAACAACTGTTTAAAAAAATATTTAGAGAATATATATTTAATAAAATTCATGAAAAAATCAATGAGACAAATATATAAAATAAGCTTACTAATACGATTTGAAAAAAAATAAATGATATTTTTGCTAATATGAAAAAAAATGTTGCTGTTTTAATGGGCGGTTTTTCATCCGAAAAAGAAATATCATTAAAAAGCGGTGAAGTTATTTACCAAAATATTAATAGATCAAAATATACTCCTTTCAAAATTGTAGTGAATAAGGAAAAATGGATTTATTTAAATAGTGAAAATGAAGAATCTAATGTTAATCTTGAAGACTTTTCAATAATTTCAAATGATTCCAAAATCAAATTAGAAATTGCGTTTATAATTATCCATGGATCACCTGGTGAAAATGGATTAATTCAATCCTTTTTTGAACTTAAAAACATTCCTTACACTGGCTGTGATCCTTACACATCTGCATTAACTTTTAACAAAAGGGACTGTTTATCTGTTCTTGAAAAACACAATATACCAACAGCAAATTCTTTTCATATAAATAAAAACGAAAAGTTTAAAGTTGAGGATATTATTCAAAAAGTTGGTTTACCTTGTTTTGTAAAAGCTAACAGATCGGGAAGTAGTTTTGGAGTTTATAAAATATATGATGAAAATAAATTAATAGATGCTATTTATAAAGCTTTAAAATATGATGATGAAGTTTTAATTGAATCTTTTCTAGATGGCATTGAAGTTTCAGTTGGTGTTATGAACTATCAAAAGAACATTAAAGTTTTTGGAATAACTGAACTTATTACAGAAAATGATTTTTTTGATTATGACGCAAAATACAATGGAAATTCAAAAGAGATTACACCTGCAAATATTTCAGAAAAACAAAAACAAATAGTTACTAATCTTTCCATTAAAATTTATAAAAAACTTGGTATGAAAGGATTTACTAGAAGTGAGTTTATTATTATTAATGACATTGCATATTTTTTAGAAATTAATTCAGTTCCAGGCATGACCAATGAAAGTATATTCCCAAAGCAAGCACAAATGAGTGGAGTTTCTATTACTCAGATATGTGATGAGATAATACATCAAGCAATTATATAAATTTATATATTTACTCATATGAAAAAAGCTATATTTCCTGGATCTTTTGACCCTTTCACCTTGGGGCATTTAGATATTTTAAAAAGAAGTTTATTGCTTTTTGACGAAATTATTGTCGGAGTAGGAAAAAATATTAACAAAAAAACAATGTTTTCCGAAAAACAAAGAGTTTCATTTATAAAAGATTGTTTTAAAAATGAATCTAGAATTAAAGTTGAAAGCTACGATGGTTTAACAATAGATTTTTGTAAAAAAAATGATGCTAATTTTATAGTTAGAGGAATAAGAAATAATGGAGATTTTGAATTTGAAAAGGCTATAGCTAGGACTAACAGAAAATTATCAAAAATTGAAACAGTTTTTTTGTTAACGTCTGCAAAAACATCCTTTATAAGCAGTGGCATTGTGAGAGAATTAATTACAAATAACGGAGATTATAAACTCTTAGTTCCAAAGTCAGTTAAAATTGACTAAATATTTAATAGCAACTTAATATTTGGAAAAGTATTTTTAATTTTTCTTATTTTATTTTCGTTTTTCCAAACTACCTTAGTTATATCTTCTTTAATTTCAGGTGTAAATTTTCCATCAAAATTTGATACCATATTATACCAACTAGTTTCCTTTAGACAATATTCACTATTTTTTTTGAAAAGGTGATATGTTATTGTTCTAAAATCAATAATTTTTAGATCAGTAATACCTGTTTCTTCTTTAACTTCTCTTAATGCAGTTTCATCAATAGTTTCACCTTTGTCTTTTTTACCTTTGGGTAAATCCCATTTATTTCCTCTAAAAATAAAAAGAGTTTCATCAAAACTATTTTTAACTACACCTCCACCTGCTGAAATTACTTTTATTTTTTTTTTAAAACTTGAAATTAATTTTTCAGAATTTTTATGAAATAGAAATATTTTTTTATGTTTTTTTACATTAGATAAAATATCATCTAAAGAAATTTTTTTCAAATCATATAAATTAATTTTAGAACCAAAAGGGATTTGACTAGTCAATAATATTACGTTTTCATTAACAAAAACTTTATACATTTGTTTTATGGTTTTAAATAAATATACAGCAAAAAAAACAGCTGAATTACTTCTACAAATTAACGCAATAAAATTAAATTCAAAAAATCCTTTTATATGGGCTAGTGGATGGAAATCACCTATATATTGTGACAATAGAATAATTCTATCACATCCACAAATAAGAATTTTCGTCAGAGAACAAATTGTGAAACAAATCGAAGAACTTTACGGTAAACCTGATGTCATAGCTGGTGTAGCAACTGGTGCTATAGGAATTGGAATGTTAGTCGCTGATGTGATGAATCTACCATTTATTTATGTAAGACCAAATTCAAAAAAACACGGAAGAAAAAATCAAATTGAAGGACAATACACAAAATCTCAAAAAGTTGTTGTAATTGAAGATTTGATAAGTACTGGTAACAGTAGCTTGATGGCTGTCGACGCCTTAAGAGACGAGGAGCTAATTGTTAAGGGAATGATTAGTATTTTTACCTACGGATTTAATGTTTCATATGAGAACTTTAAAAATAAAAATGTTGAACTCCATACTTTAAGTTCATATGATTTTCTTTTGGAGAAAGCTTTAGAAATTAAATACATAACTGAAAATGAAATCAAAACCTTAAAGGAATGGAAAAAAAATCCAAGTGAATGGAACTCAAATAGCAATTAATTATGAAACTAAATAGTAAAGTAAATAACATTAATATTTCAGATAATCAATTATTTGAAAAACTAAATATTATTGAAAATTTTAAAAAAATTATGCCAGAAAATATTTCAAAATTTGAAATTATTGATACTGAAACTTTAATTTTTTCTTTAAAAGGAATGCCTGCTATCAAATTAGTAATTGGTGAAAAAACAACTCCATCTTCAATTGTTTTAAATTCAAGCGAATCTAAAATTAGTTTTTCATTAACCGCACATATAAAAAAAATTGATGATAACAATTGTAGTTTTGAACTAGAGTTTAATGGAGACCTAAATCCAATGATTCAAATGATGGTGAAAAATCCTTTACAATCCTTTATAGACGATTTATCTATCAATACTTCAAAGTTAGTTTGATGAAAAGATTTGCTTTAGTTACAGGAGCTAGTTCAGGAATTGGTTTGCAAATATGCTACTCTTTGGCTCGAAGAGGATATAATATAATTTTAACCTCAAGATCCGAAAATAAGTTAAAAACAATTTCTGAATTAATTAATTCTGAATTCGGAGTTGAAACCACTTATTTTTCTTGTGATTTAGCTGAAAAACAAGGTCCACAAAATATTTATAATTTTTGTGAATCTAAAAATTTTCAAGTTGATGTTCTGGTTAACAATGCTGGGTACGCACTTCCAGACGCTTTTGAAAAAAATTCCGTTGATGATGAAGAAAATTGTATTAGAGTGTTAGGCACTTCTGTTATTTCTTTGACAAAACTTTTTGTGCGTGATATGATTAAAAATAATCACGGAAAAATAATGATTGTTTCCTCCGTTGCGGCATTTGCTCCACCGGCGGCAATTCAAGTTATGTATGGTCCCCTCAAAACTTTCATGAATCGATTCAGTGAGGCCTTAAATATAAATTACAACTCAAAAGGAATAACATCCACAGCATTATGCCCTGGATATACAGTCACTAACTTTCATACAGCAAGTGGAGTACAAGATGAAATGGATAGTGTTCCGAAATTTTTAAAAAAACCTGCATCTAGAATTGCAGAGGAAGGTGTAATTGGAATGATAAAAGGAAAAAAAATTGTTGTACCTACAAAAACCTGGAAAATAGTAGTGTTTTTAATTAAGATTGTTCCACAATTTATTTTTGATTTATTATCAAATATTTTGGCTCCTGGAAGGTATGAAGAGCTAAAAAATTGAAATTCCCCACACTGTAATTATAGTCCAAAGTATATACTTTACTAGTTTGCCAACAAACATCCAAAAAGAAACTTTCAAAAGATTTATTTTAAAAAAACCTAAACTAACTGCTATTGGATCGCCAATAAATGGTAAACAACATAAAAATGCATAGGTACTCCCCCATTTATCAATCTTTATTTTAAAGCCGGTGATTTTATCTTTTTTAATTCGAAAATACTTTTCAACAAAATCCCACTTTCCTAAACTTCCTAAGTAATAACTGCTTAAGCCACCAAGCCAATTTCCAATAGTTGCAATAATAATACTTAATTTTATGTCAAAACCTTGAGTTAATAATAGACTCAAAACTATTTCAGAACTTAAAGGAATAATGGTAGCTCCTAAAAAACTAGATAAGAATAAACCCAAATACCCCCACTCAACAAATGACTCCATTATTTAATAAATCATTTTAATTTCATCAAAATTATAGTGCCCAAAACTATGATCATCTTTTTTTATTTTAATAATACCCTCTTTATCAACAGACACTATTTTTCCATAAAAATGAGTGTTATGTTTCATGTTAAATTTATATAATTTATCGACACCAAAAAGATTTTTTTTATACCTTAAAAAAAAGGTTTCTATATTGTGGGATTTTAGATTAATTAATGAATCTAGATAGTTATATTTATTTAAATTTTCAATAAATAGCATCGTTAGACTATTTAAATCATAATTTATTCCTTTTAATATTTTTAGTGAGGTTGCATTAGGTAAATTTTCAAAATCTTCTTGATTAATATTTAATCCAAAACCAATTATTATCATCTTTATCTCGTTACCTTTTATTTTCAATTCATTTAATATTCCACATATTTTTTTATTTCCTGACATAATGTCGTTGGGCCATTTGATTTTTATGTCAGGAATTTGTAAGGATTTTAGAGTATTAAAAATGAATAAAGAAAAAATAACATTGATTATAAATTGATTTTTTATATTAAAGTTGTTAGGTGAAAATATAATGGAAAAAGCTAAATTCTTTTCTGGTTCACTAACCCATGAATTTCCTCTCTGCCCTTTACCATTAGTTTGATTAAAAGTATATGCAATATGAATCTCTTTTTTGATTAGCTCAGAAAAATTTATTTTTAAATAATCATTTGTAGAGTCAATGGCACTAAGTTTGATTATATTCATTTATATGTTTATATATTTAATAAAACTAAAATAGTAGAACTAAATATCCTAAATTTACATCTAATAAATATAAATTTGAATACAGATAACTTAATATCCAATGTTGTTGAAGGAATAGAAAATGTTAAAGGAGAAGAAATTAACATACTTGACTTAAGATCAATTGAAAATGTCGCTTGCAAATACTTTATTATTTGCACCGGAAATTCATCAACTCAAGTTAATGCAATTACAAGCTCTATAAAAAAATGTGTAAGTAAAGAGCTTTCTGAAAAACCATGGCACATTGAAGGATTAGAAAATTGCAAGTGGGTGTTAATTGATTACGTAGACGTTGTTGTCCACGTATTTAATAAAGAAACTAGAGAATATTACAATATTGAAGAATTATGGGAAGATGCAAAGTCTACCCTTGTAGAAACTAATTATTAAAATGAAAAACACTAAACAACCCAATAAAAAACCTAAATTAAGTTCATACTGGATTTATGGTCTAATAATTTTATTTTTTGCAAGCACCTATTTTGTTGGTGGGGACAGTACTACAACAGCCTCAAAAAATATTAATATTTCAAGTTTTGAAAGATTTTTAAATAAAGGTGAGATTAAAGAAGTAACTGTAGTTAATAAGAATTTAGCACAAGTTACTTTACAAAGAGATGCTTTGAACAGTCCAGATCACAAAAATGCTAATTCAGTAAATTTTTTAGGTCAAAAAAATATTAATGGTCCTCATTATATTTTCGAAATTGGAAATTTAGAACTTTTTCAAAATAAACTTGAAGAAGCAGAACAAAAAGGCATTCAATTTAACTATAACTTTAAAACAATAGAAAATAAATGGTTTGATGTTCTTATTGGCTTTTTACCACTTTTAATATTAATTGGATTATGGATATTTTTTATGAAAAGAATGTCAGGAGGTGGCGGTGGAGCAGGATCTCAAATTTTTAGTATTGGTAAATCTAAAGCCAAATTATTTGATCAAAAAAGTGATATTAAAATTACTTTTAAAGATGTGGCAGGCCTTGAAGGTGCTAAAGAAGAAGTTCAGGAAATTGTTGATTTTTTAAAAAACCCTACAAAATACACCAAACTCGGCGGAAAAATACCAAAAGGAGCATTACTAGTAGGACTTCCAGGAACAGGAAAAACTCTTCTCGCTAAAGCTGTTGCTGGTGAAGCTAAAGTCCCATTTTTCTCACTTTCAGGTTCAGATTTTGTTGAAATGTTTGTTGGCGTTGGAGCATCAAGAGTGAGGGATCTTTTCAAACAAGCTAAAGAAAAATCCCCCGCAATTATATTTATTGATGAAATTGACGCTATAGGTAGAGCTAGAGGTAAAAGTAATATGAACGGTGGTAATGATGAAAGAGAGAACACACTAAACCAACTGTTAACTGAAATGGATGGCTTTGGAACAAACACAAATGTTATAGTGATTGCTGCTACAAATCGTGCCGATGTATTAGACAAAGCCCTTATGAGAGCTGGTAGATTTGATAGACAAATTTATGTAGATCTCCCTGATGTAAGAGAAAGAAAAGAAATTTTTGCAGTTCACCTCAAACCTATTAAAACAATTAAATCTTTGGATACTGATTTTTTAGCTAAGCAAACACCTGGATTTTCAGGAGCTGACATTGCTAATGTTTGTAATGAAGCTGCTCTAATTGCAGCAAGAAAATCTAAAAAATCAGTGAATAAACAAGATTTTTTGGATGCAGTAGATAGAATTGTAGGTGGTCTTGAAAAGAAAAATAAAATAATTACAGAATCAGAAAAGAAAACTATAGCTTTCCACGAAGCAGGACATGCTACAGTTAGTTGGTTTTTAGAACATGCTGCACCGTTAGTTAAAGTAACAATTGTTCCTAGAGGACAATCACTTGGAGCTGCTTGGTATTTACCAGAAGAAAGACAAATTGTTAAGCCAGAACAAATTTTAGACGAAATGTGCGCAGCTCTTGGTGGTAGAGCTGCAGAAAAAGTAATGTTCAATAACATATCTACTGGGGCATTGAGCGATTTAGAAAAAGTGACCAAACAAGCTAGATCAATGGTTACTGTTTATGGACTAAATGATAAAATTGGTAATTTAACCTATTATGATTCAAGCGGTCAAAACGATTATGGCTTTACTAAACCATACAGTGATGTAACTGCTCAAATTATTGATAAAGAAATTTCTAATATTATTGAAACTCAATATGAAAGAGCAATTAAATTACTTAAAAAACACAAGAAAAAATTAATTGAACTTGCAGATTTTTTACTTGATAAAGAAGTGATTTTTAAAGAAGATTTAGTTAGAATATATGGAGAAAGACCATTTGATTTAAAAGATTTATCAAAAAAATAATTATTTATAATTATTAACATTTAGTGTTCTAACACCAAGTTTTTTTATATTTACACCTGTTTAAAAAAACTTTTTGAAAAAATTTATAAAATCATTTTTCAATAAACCATCTGAGTCTAACACGTCGGGGTCTGAAAGTGGCAAATACATGCCCAAAATTCAAGATCCAATTGAAGAGCGTTTCACTTATAACTTTACAAAAAATGGAGGTAAATTTCTATACTGCGAAGACAAAAACGAATGTGATGAGTTTTTTAATAAAATATTAGAAGAGAATAATTGGAAAGATGTTGAAATATTATGTTATGATGATTCTCTTCAAAATTTATTTTCAAAAAAATCTAAATTATTAATTTCAAAGACTAATTTAAATTCTAAGTTTTTTTTAACTACTTGTGAATTTTTAGTTGCAATTGATGGTAGCTTACTAATTTGCGCCGAACAAATCAAATCACATAAAGTTAACGATCTTCCGAAAAATTTTATTGTGTTTGCTAAAATCAGTCAGTTTACAGAAACTTTAAGTCTAGGTCTAAATGGTATAAAAAGTAAGTACCCAA
>Ga0208965_1000024_pt1 | contig 77180 bp, 70 predicted proteins | sample AOAMet1_07_M0_10_2_FD_188230 | JGI IMG/M metagenome (GOLD analysis project Ga0208965, IMG submission 188230) | Ammonia-oxidizing marine microbial communities from Monterey Bay, California, USA - CAN11_07_M0_10 (SPAdes) | ecosystem: Environmental > Aquatic > Marine > Intertidal zone | place...
GTTCGAAGGGTTGTCGTCCCAGTGGCGATTCGATTCTGATTTGGTTGTGCCAACGCCTTGATGCTGTCAAAAGAAACGCTGCATCTTTCAGCGTGCATGACATGTTGTTTAACCTCACCTTCCCCAAGCGGCTTGAAGGTCCCAGCCCCAACATGCAAAGTGACTGCATGCAATGATTTGGTGGCGCTCAGCTCTGCCAACAATGCTTCATCGTAATGAAGTCCTGCTGTAGGAGCAGCGACCGACCCCGGAACCTCTGCGTAAACAGTTTGATAATCAGACGCATCATCTGGTTCATCAGGCCGGCGCATGTATGGCGGCAATGGCATGCGCCCCATGGATTCGAGCAACATGGAAAACATAACCGCTGCTTCCTTTCCCGTGGACGACGCTGTGAATTTCCAATCCAATTCTACATGCCGAATGCCCTCTTCCATGCCGACTCGTTGGGCATTCACTTCCCACACGCCAGCTGCGTCCTCCACTTTGATCGCCGCCATGCCATTCTTCCATTTTTTCCCACCCCTGACCATGCAACGCCATCGAACAGGCCTTGTTGAACTCAGGGATTGCTCCATCGACTGGTCGATGGGCTCAAGAAGAAAGATTTCAAGCCGACCACCTGTTTCTTTCTGAAGCAAAAGTCGAGCGCGAATGACTCTTGTATTGTTCATCCACAATTGACAACCTTCAGGCAAAAGAGATGGCAAGTCGGAGAATCGATGACTCACGTCCGCCTCATCGCCATTCCAAACCAACAATTTCGCATCTGACCGCGGCTCAGAAGGATGCAATGCGATGAAGGACTCCGGCAAATCATAATCAAATGCAGCGTGGTCGTGTTCTGGGAAATCAACTGACTTTTTCACTCCCACAAAAGTACATGGTGTTCTCCGTCCACAATATCTTATCTTCGTAAACATGGTACGTCGTCTCGTTATTGGAGCCGCTGGGCAACTTGGCATTGAGCTAGTCCTCAGCATGCAATCAGAATTTGGCGTTGCGTCTGTCGATATTTCTGACATCCGGGTTCCGGACAACGAAGAAGTGATGCGGAGCAAGTTTCTGCACTTGGATGCCACTGACGAAGGAGCATTGTCGACGATTTTGGAAGATGGTCAATATGACGAGGTATACCATTTAGCAGCAATGCTGAGTGCAACAGGAGAAAAGAAGCCGCTTGCCGCCTGGGACCTAAACATGCAATCTCTGCTAAACATCCTCGAAGCCGCAAAAGAAGGGTGGGTAAAACGCGTCTTTTGGCCCAGCTCAATTGCTGTTTTCGGACCGCTCACCCCCAAATACAATGTGCCGCAAGACGCTCCCTTAGACCCTACTACAGTGTATGGCATCAGCAAGCAAGCTGGTGAGTTTTGGTGCCGGTACTATCAAGAAAAATATGGCGTAGATGTGCGTAGCGTGCGCTATCCTGGGCTCATTGGACACCGGTCTGCCCCCGGAGGAGGCACGACAGATTATGCCGTGGAGATTTATGATTACGCAGTCCAAGACCAATTGTATACCTGCTTTCTAAAGGCTGATCAAGCGTTGCCCATGATGTTCATGGATGACGCCGTGCGAGGCACCTTGGAACTGATGCGAGCACCACAGGACAAACTACAAGTGAGAACCTCCTATAATTTAGGTGCTATGAGCTTTACGCCGAGTGAAATTGGAGAGAGCATACGGCAACAAAAGCCGCAATTTCAATTGGAGTATGCTCCAGACCAACGTCAAGCCATCGCCGAAAGCTGGCCTTGCAGCATTGATGATTCTGCTGCAAGGAGAGACTGGGGGTGGCAGGCCCGAATCATGCTAGACGATATGACCAACATCATGTTGGAGGCCATGACAACAGCAAACGAAACTTTAGAATCTTGATTCCGTTCAGAAGTGAATGAATCGGAATGATTTTTAGCCTCCTATTCTTCCGATTGGATTCATTTACTTTGCAAGCACATTCAGACCGCGCCTAAAGTGCGCTCGCATTACACAAGACATCGCACTTTCCATGTCAGACCACACGCCCCTCTACATCCAAAACAGCCTGAGCCGTGAAAAGGAACTTTTCACTCCTTTGAATGCCCCCTATGTAGGCATGTATGTTTGTGGCCCTACTGTTTACAGCAACGTGCACTTGGGCAACGTCAGGACCTTTTTAACGTTTGATATTGTATACCGTCATCTTTCATTTCTTGGCTACCAAGTGCGTTATGTCCGAAACATCACCGATGTGGGGCACTTGACAGGCGATTCAGATGATGGCGAGGATAAAATTGGGAAAAAGGCTCGGTTGGAAAACCTGGAGCCAATGGAGATTGTCCAGAAGTACACGAACGATTTTCATGATGTGATGCGTGTATTCAATATCGAACGCCCGTCGATAGAACCAAGCGCAACAGGTCACATTGTAGAGCAAATCGAAATGATCAAGCAGATCATCGAACGCGGATATGGCTATGAGGCAAACGGAAGCGTCTATTTCAACGTGCGAAAGTTCAATGAGGACTTTCCTTATGGGCAACTTTCGGGAAGAAAAATTGACGATCTGCTAAACAACACGCGCGTCCTCGATGGACAAGATGAAAAGAATGACCCATTGGATTTTGCTCTGTGGAAGAAAGCAGACGCCTCACACCTGATGAAATGGCCTTCGCCATGGAGTGAAGGCTTTCCAGGATGGCACCTCGAGTGCTCTGTGATGAGCACGAAATATCTCGGCCATGCGTTCGACATTCACGGAGGGGGCATGGACTTGAAGTTTCCGCACCACGAATGTGAAATTGCTCAGAATGCAGGAGCCACTGGCGAAGGAAACTCCGTCGGGTATTGGATGCACGGAAACATGCTCACGGTCAATGGTCGAAAGATGGCTAAGTCCGAAGGCAATGGTTTCACACCGGATGAATTGATCACTGGGAACCACCCGTTGCTCGAACGCGGGTACTCGCCAATGACCGTTCGTTTCTTCATGTTGCAAGGCCATTACGCTAGCACACTTGACTTTTCTAACGCCGCCTTGCAAGCCGCCGAAAAAGGCCTCGACAGACTTATGAAATCCGTGGAGGCACTCGAAAACCTTCCTGCAACTTCTGCTGATGACAATGCAAACGTCCCGATAGAAGATTTCGCTCAACGATGTGCGAATGCCATGGGGGATGACTTCAATACTCCCATTTTGATCAGCGTACTTTTCGATGCGGTCAAATTGATCAACAATGTCCAAGACGGCAGGACAGTCATCAGTCAAGCTCAAAAAGAGGCGCTTGAAACGCTCATCAATGGCTACTTTTTCGAAGTCCTTGGTCTCCAGATAGAAGGATCCAAAGAAGGCGAAGAATCGGGTGAAGCAGGACCCTTGTTAGATCTATTGGTGCAGTTGCGCAGCGACGCAAAGTCAAATCAAGATTGGTCCACTGCCGATTCCATTCGCAAAGCATTGAGTGATTTGGGGGTAACCATCAAAGACGGAAAAGAAGGCAGCTCATGGAACCGCGAATGAAACGGGGCATCCTTCCTCTCGGACTGCTATTGGCGATGAGCGCCTTGATTTTCGGAGGTTGCGGCGCAGAGCCCAAGCGGCCCGATGTCGCACAACCCGAGGAGATTCACATCGCAGCGCCTGCTTTTGATGACGATTCCGCCTTCTCATACATTCAAAAACAAGTGGATTTTGGGCCTCGCGTTCCCAACAGCAGAGAACATGTTGCATGCGGAGATTGGCTCGCCTTGGAATTGCAACGTCACGGAGCGGAAGTCGTTGAGCAACCTGGCCGTGTCAGAGCCTATGATGGAACAGTGCTCGAGATGCGCAACATCATTGGACAATTCAGACCGGAAAACTCCGAGAGAATCATGCTTTATGCTCACTGGGATACCCGGCCTTTTGCCGACAAAGACACCATTCGAATGCGTGAGCCCATTGACGGCGCCAACGATGGAGGCTCAGGCGTTGGCGTCTTGCTTGAAATTGCACGCATCATTGGAGCTGACACGACACTGGACGTTGGCATTGATGTCATCTTTTTTGACGCAGAGGATTATGGTGCTCCTGAATGGGCCAGTGCTGCGAGTGGCGGCGTCATGACATGGTGCCTTGGAAGCCAATTCTGGGCCAATCAACCGCATAAGTTTGGCTACCAAGCGAAGTACGGCATTCTCCTTGATATGGTTGGCGCAAAAGATGCTGTGTTCAATCGGGAAGGAACATCCATGGCGTACGCACCATCAGTCGTCCGTAAAGTTTGGACAGCCGGTAAAAATTTAGGTTACAATGCTTATTTCAAAAACGATGTGACCCCGCAGACCGTTGACGACAATCTATTTGTTTCCCAGCTTGGCGGCATTCCGTCTGCCAACATTGTCCATTATCAAGTGCAAGTTCTACCCATGGGTTATGGACCATTTCATCATACGCACCAAGACAACATGAGTGTGATCAGCAAGCCTACGCTTGCTGCTGTTGGGAACACCGTTTTGGACGTCATTTGGAACGACTGATTTTCCCTTAATTTTTGCGCCTTGGCATGTGAACAATTCTCCCAGTAGAATCAAACGCGTGCGCGATTGGGCGGTAGTTTGTACCATGCTTTTCAACCCACAATTGCTCTTATTGGCTGGCCTATGTCTTGCCCATACAGGAGCAGTTCTGGCACAAAGTTCAGCATCCATTGCAGGCAGTGTAGACGAAGCAGAGCAAATGCTCAATCGCGGAGATTCACTGTTTACGGCTGATCGACCCGTTGCAGCTTTGGCGATGTACCGAGGTGCTGAAGAGCGATCTTTTGACCCTTGCCAAGTCGCGCGAGCGAGACTCGGCGTCGCGCACATCCACGTGCAAAGTCAAAATCCAACTCAAGCAGAAAAGACCCTTGAACTTCTGCGCGATGGGCTACTCGCCTGCAGCGCGGAAGAGCGACTCGAGCAGTCGCAACTCGCCGCTGACCTTTGGATGCAACTCCAGCAAGAAGCACGTGCCATTTCAATTTTAATGCGCGAAATCAAGCTTAGACCTGAAAATTGGGCGCTCAAATCGAAAATAGCTGAATTGCATTTTATCAGCGGGAATTGGGACGAAGCAAATCGTTGCATGCTCAAATGCCTCAGCCTTGACATTCCTGGAATCCCTGAGGAAAAACGAATGCGCTGGTTAAGTAAAGCCATTCAACTCGATTTTATAACCCATGCAGGACGCGCAGATTCCCTGACCTCAGTTTTTGAATCCACTGCTGCGCGCATAGCCCCCGATCTTGTTCAAGATTGCCGCGAACAAATTCAGATGATTATCGCATCCGAAGGGGACGATGCCGCATCCATGGCATGGGCGCAACGCATTTTGGATTACGCCGAACGCAATGATCACACAGCCATGGCGCTTGCTCAATTGCGCATGGCAAATGCAGCTCAACGACTTCACAGGCCATTGGAAGTGATCATCGCCCTGCACGAAGCTGTAAAGGAAGCGAGGCTTACCAACCAAGAAGATCTGCTCCTGGAAGCCTTGAGGCAACGCGCCGATTTCGAGCATCAACGAGGAAATGAAGCAGAAGCTCTGGCCGCAATGTTGGAGGTGGATGAAATCAACATCAGCATTCTGGAAGAATTGCAATCCAAACCAAACCGGGAAGTGCAAGGGTTCAAAGAGCGATTCCTGCCTGAGCCTGATCCTTTCGACCGCGCAGTCATCGAAATGAACGCAGCAAAGTCGGCCTCCAACTCTTATGGCCTCTGGCCATGGTTAGCAGCGCTCTTGGGCATCGGCCTCATCGCCAATGCACGAAGTCATCGTCTACTGAATGACGCATTGCGCAAAGAACGCAGGCGAATTATTCGCTTGCGCAGCCTCGTGCCATCCGACCGTTTACCGTCATCACTTCCGCGCAACCCTTCTACTTCCGATGCTCCGGAAACTGATGGCATGGAGTGGGGAAACAGCAGCTTGATGCCCAATGGAAACTTTGTGTTTGAACGCGACGAGGACCTGCGTTCTCAAAGCATCCAGACCTTCCTTCATGCGCTTGACGAAGAAATTCAAGCCGAAATGAATTGGACCATGGATGAGAGCGTTCAATTTTCAGTAGGTCCGGATGTGCGCGTAGTGATCCGGAATTTCATGCGTGGACTCGCCGAAATATCAAATTCAGAAGATGCCATACGCGTTGAAGTTGAGGCGGAAAAGTCACACTGGCGCTTCTGTTTGAGCAGCAATCACACCGAAGCGTCTAAGGCTATGCAAGGCCTGTTTCACGGCAAAGATGCATTGGCCTCATCACGATGGAATGAATTGCACTCACAGCTGCGAAAAATCGCAGGGAAAATTCAAGTGGAACGAATTTCCCCAATAGAAGAGAAGGTCACTCTGACCCTGCCATTTACGTAATCAGCTTGGCCAAAGAATTTGGCTAAAAGGATTAATATTCTCCTTGGAACTGATTCAAGAAGCGCATGTCGCTCTCAAAAAAGGCACGAAGGTCTCCGATTTGATACTTCAACATCGCGATACGCTCCACACCCATTCCAAACGCGAACCCAGAATACTTCCGAGAATCAATGCCTGAGGCTTCCAGCACGGCTGGATCTACCATACCACATCCCAAAATTTCCAACCATCCCGTTCCCTTGGTGATGCGCTTATCCACCTCTGTTTTCAGTCCCCAATAGACATCTACCTCGGCGCTAGGCTCCGTGAATGGAAAATAGGAAGGGCGCAAGCGGATTTTGGTGTCAGGCCCAAAAAACTCCTGCGCAAAACGCAACAAAGTCTGCTTCAGATCCGCAAACGACACACCCTCATCGATGTACAAACCTTCGATTTGATGAAACATACAATGTGCTCGCGCACTGATGGCTTCATTTCGAAAAACACGTCCGGGCATCATGATGCGCATGGGCGGATCGCGTCGCTCCATCTCACGAACTTGAACTGAAGAAGTGTGAGTGCGCAACAGCATATCAGGTTTTCGATCTACGAAAAATGTGTCTTGCATATCCCGTGCAGGGTGCTCTTCAGGAAAGTTTAAACCGCTGAATACGTGCCAATCATCTTCAATCTCAGGGCCTTCGGTCACCACAAATCCCATGCGCTCCAAAATCCCAATAATCTCCCGTCGCACAACACTTAGCGGATGATGTGCCCCAAGGGGGACACCACCGTCTGGACGGGTCCAGTCGTGCGAAACCTCCTCCGACTCACTCGCCGAATCAGCTCCTAACGCGCCTTGTTCCACCCGATACTCGGCTGCCTTCTTCAACTGATTCACCAGCTGACCTAACTCCCGTTTTTGATCATTGGGCGCCGCCTTAAACGACGCCATGGTTTCCTTCAGAATTCCTTTCCGACCCAACCATGCAATGCGAAATTCTTCAACCTCATCCGCTGAGGACAAAACCTTCGCCTCAATCTCTTTGATATACGCTAAAATTTGAGCTTTAAGTTCCATGATCAACGAATCACTTCCATGGTCATCAAAACATCCTTCATTGGACGGTCGCCAGCTCCAGTCTGCACTGCAGCGATGGAATCAATGATGTCAAGTCCTGAAATCACTTGACCGAAAACCGTATATTGGTTGTCCAAAAATGGAGCGCCACCTTCTTCCATGTATCGTGATAGGTCTTCATCGGAATACTTAAACACTTCATTTTGATTGAATTGATCATTCGCTTCTGATGCACGGGCCTCGATGTTCAGCATCTCTGATTTGTTGAAAGTTCGACCTTGCACCAAATAAAATTGACTTCCTGAGCTCGCACGTTGTGGGTTGGCTTGATCCCCCTGACGCGCAGCGGAAAGCGCTCCCTTAAAATGCAAATGATCCGTTCTAATTTCAGCTGGAACCGTGTAGCCTGGACCTCCCATTCCCAAACGCTTTGAGATGCTCGCGCCGCGGCTATCGGGATCACCTCCTTGTACCATGAAACCCTTGATGACTCTGTGAAAAAGCAAGCTATCGTAGAAGCCCGTGGAGACCAATTCAATAAAGTTATCTCGGTGAGCTGGAGTGCTATCTGACAACTCTACAACCATATCTCCAAAGCTTGTTTCAATTCGGACTTGTCGACTTAACGCTCCTGAAGCATCTGCCGAAATAGGGTTGATGGTAGCGCTTTCGCCGCATCCAGTCGTGAAAAACAGAGCGACTGAAATCACAAATAGTGCGGTATGTTGTGTTAGAATCTTGAATTTCATAAGTTTTTGAAGATATTTGGGGTTCACTGCCCTGCAAAGTTAGAAGACCCGATGCGAAAAGCGACCCTTTCCCTCTGCCTATTGATGACTTCTTTCATCTTTTTAGCCACAAGTTGCCATGAAGTTGAAGAAACCATTGCCAATGTCGTGGTCTTGAATGAGCTGGGGGCGCCGGTGCAAGGCGCTAGCGTCCGGCTATTCGCCTTTGGCTCAGTGGACGAAGATTTCGTAGGTGAACCTCGATTCGACACAACTGCTGTGACAAATGCAGCTGGAACGGTGAGTTTTAACTTCTCCCCTTTTTACGTCCAAGGGCAAGCGGGATTCGCTGTTTTGGACATCGAAGCTTCCAAATCCGCATTGTTTGGCACCGGTCTCATCAAGATTGAGGAGGAGTTGACGAACGAGGCAACGATCATCATCGAGTAAACTCGATCGACCTCGGTTGACCTCGGTTGACCTCGGTTGACCTTAAGTATCAACCTAGATTTTCAACCGCAATCCAAGCGGCAAAGTATTCCAGAAGAGCTCGCTTCATAAGCAATTCCTGTTCTTGCTTTGATACGGCTGGGATTTCCCCAGTGCGCTCGAAGTGTGGCCACCCATCCTCGTCGGTCCCAAGTTCTCGATAGAAACCCATTGGAGTGAGCAGGGTGCAAATGCCCACATGCATCACCTCCAGCTTCTCATCCTTCTTGAACTTTCTAAAACCTTGACCGCACTCTTGGAGTCCTACGGTGAAAATCATCGTCGTAAGATCAGGGGGCTCGCCAAAACGATCCTCCATCTTCTTGACCAAGCGGTCCCATTGTTGTTCAAAAGCGTAATCCATGGAGGGTGTACGACACGTGAGTTGAATGAAGAACCCGGAGCCTCAGCCCCAGGTTCTTTTGGTTGTCGGGATGACTGGACTTGAACCAGCGACCACACGTCCCCCAGACGCGTACTCTACCAACTGAGCTACATCCCGATAAATTCCCTCCATCCGATTGATTTTGGGACGCCGAAGGTACTTCACTTTCTTTTTGAATCCCTAAAATGCGAAGAGTAGATTGCCAAAAAGGGAGAGCTTCATGCTGTCCAGCCCGTGAGTCCTGCTAACTTTGCAACTCCAATAATCGACGTATGAAAATCTCCTTTGATTGGCTGAATCAAATGCTGCCTGTGCAATCCTCGATTGAGGATGCATCTGCGGTGCTCACGGCGACCGGACTTGAAGTGGAAGGCGTCGAGTCCGTAGAGTCCATTCCCGGGGGACTTACAGGGCTTGTAGCAGGTAAAATCTTAAGCGCCAAACCGCACCCAAATGCCGATCGCCTGCAAATATGCGAGGTTCACGTGGGTGAAGCCGAACCACTCCAAATTGTTTGTGGAGCGAGCAATGCACGCGCTGATTTATCGGTCATTGTCGCGACCGTAGGAACAACACTCTTTCCAATCGATGGCGAACCTTTCAAAATCAAAAAAGGAAAAATCCGCGGTGAAGTTTCCATGGGAATGATTTGTGCGGAGGATGAAATCGGCATTGGAAAGTCCCATGCGGGAATCATCGAACTCGATTCGAAATGGGCCCCGGGAACACCTGCAGCAGAGGTTTTCGACCTGCAATCCGATTGGGTTCTGGAAATTGGGCTCACCCCGAATCGTACCGATGGAATGAGCCATTGGGGCGTTGCGCGTGACCTTCGAGCAGGATTGCTGCACGAAACCGTGGAAGGAAAGTCCGAGCAAGTCGGCTCACTGCAAAGGCCCATCACATCGCCTTGGCCTGTTGCATTGGAAAATGAACTTGCAATTGATGTTGAAGATGCCGAAGGCTGTGCTGTGTATTGCGGCATGCTCCTTGAAAACATTGCAATCGCGCCTTCTCCCGAATGGGCTCAGCGCCGATTGCGCGCCATCGGGGTTCAACCTCAAAACAATGTCGTAGACGCCACCAACTTCGTCTTGCACGAACTCGGCCAACCCCTGCATGCTTTTGATGCAGACGCTATTCAAGGCAATCGCATCACGGTTCGACGGGCGCGGACCAACGAAAAGCTGACAACACTCGATGGGATTGAGCGCACCTTGCATTCAGATGATCAAGTCATTGCCGACACACAAGGCCCCATGTGCCTCGCAGGAGTTTACGGAGGTGAGAAGAGCGGTGTAAGCGATGCCACTCAACGAGTGGTTTTGGAGTCTGCCTACTTCGATCCCGTGGTCACGCGAAAAATGGCGAAACGTCATGGTCTTTCCACGGACGCATCGTTTCGATTTGAGAGAGGCGTTGACCCCGATTTGATCCAAATCGCACTTCAACGCGCGGCTCACTTACTACAAGAATGGACAGGCTGCAAGATTGTTGGCGTGAAACAGGTGAACGCGGGAGAACTTCCGACAGGAGCAACCATTGATCTGGAATGGGACCAATTGGACCGCCTGATTGGAGTCAGCCTCGACCGCTCTGCTGTGCGAGAGATCTGCGGCAATTTAGATGTCTTGATCCAAGAAGAAACAGCAACCTCATTGACCCTTCAAATCCCTGCTTATAGGAAGGATGTCACGCGACCCGCTGATGTCATTGAAGAAGTGCTGCGCATCTATGGATTCGACAAGATTCCACTTCCCTCTCGGATGAATTCTACGGCTCAACACCAAGCAGGCGTTCCCGAACAACCGATTCGCCTTCAAATGGCAAATGTGCTCGTGAGCAGAGGATTCCAAGAAATCATGAGCAACTCGATGACGCGTGCCTCTTTCACAGAGGATTTCGGAGAAAATGCTGATGGATGGAATCCTTCAAAACGCATTGCATTGCTCAATCCGTTAAGCTCAGATTTGGGAGTCATGAGGCAATCCCTCCTCTTCCAAGGACTTGAAGCAATAGCGCACAACAGAAATCACCAACGACCCGACTTGCGATTCTTCGAGATAGGACGCGTATACCAACACAGGGAAACGGAGAACGCGGCAAGCACCAACGCTTTTGAACGATACGCTGAAGATGAAAGGATTGGAATCTGGATGACCGGAAAAACAAATCCTGAAAACTGGACCAACGCAGGAAATGCGTCTACTCCCTACTCCATTAAATCCGAAGCGTATGCCATGTTGGATGGGCTTGGGATTGCTTCGGGTTCGTTGAAGGAATCAACCTTCCAGTCGCCTCTTTTTGCCGAAGGAATCGAATTGTCCTACCAAAACCAATCGATCGGGCGATTGGGCCTAATACGCAAGGAAGTTGGTAAAAAATGTGGCGTAAACCAATCCGTTTTTTGGGCTGATTTTTCGGTTTCTGTTCTCACAAAACTCAGCAGTCGGAAACGTGTCAAAGCCCAGGGAATAGCCAAATTTCCTGCTGTAAGACGTGATCTGTCTTTGATTTTAAAGAAAGGAACTTCCTTCGGGCAATTGCGTGATTGTGCTGCAAAAGCGGAGAAAAAATTGCTTAAACGCGTGGGGTTGTTTGATGTGTATGAAGGAGATAAATTGGCAGAAGGAGAAGTTTCTTATGCCATATCCTTGACGCTCCAAGATCCCGAACGAACCCTGAACGAGAAACAGATCGAACAAAGTGTTGAACGGATTTTGAATAAGATTGCAGAAGAAACCGGAGCGCGCCTTCGGGATTAACTCCTAAACAAGCAGAATTTTGGCCGACTCAGCAAAAAAGAAGCCCTTCCACGAACCTCCCATCCAAAGCCGACACTGGGCTTATGACTTGGCGGTGCAACTGGTCCGTTCCGCAGTAACTCGGTTCCATCGCATCCAGGGCATTGACGGCATCGAACACATCACCGACGCAAAAACTCCAACCATCGTGGTAGCCAATCACCAAAACGGATTGATGGATCCCTTGGTGCTGGTTTCTCTGATCAACAATAGTCAAGTTCACTGGCTCACAAGAGCTGACATCTTCTACAAGAAAATTACGCGTACAATCCTATTCGCGTTCAATCAAATGCCCATATTTCGGCAACGAGACCGAATAAGCGATGCGCGAGAACGCAACACCAGAATCTTCGAAATTTGCGCGGAACGGCTTCGCATCGGAGGTCGTATGGGCCTGTTTCCTGAAGGAAATCATCGTGCGATGAAATCCCTTCGGCCGTTGCGCCGAGGTGTATCAGACATGGTCAATGCCTCCATCAAGCTTGATCCAAATATGCGCCAACTGCAAATATTACCGGTCGGCATCGATTATGAGGAAATGCCCAACTTTCGAAGGCGACTCCGGTATCGCATCGGCGAACCCATCAAGGTTGATGCACTGATCAATCCGAAAACTAACGAGGTCGATCCTGGAAACCTACTCACTCCATTGAGTGCTGCCATGGATCAAATCCTGGTCAACATTCAACCAGAAGCAGCATACGACATTCTCCTGCCCTATGTCCAAGCCATGCGGACCTCCGAGTGCGAAGATTGGGCTTCGACCAAAGAAACGCTCAATCGTTTTCAGTCATTGGATGAACCTGCCATCACATCCATCCAAGAAGCGCTCAAAACGGCCGAATCTGCAGGAGTTCTCGAGAAAGCGAGAGCAGAAGATCTGGGAATGAGCCACGAAAGTCTTCGCGACGTTCCAGGGTGGCTATGGCTTCTGGCACCCTTTGCTGTCGTTGGTGGACTCGGTTCCTTTCCTTTGGCCAAATGGATTGAATCCAAAGCCCGTCAACGTGTAAAAGATCCTTGTTTTGTGAGCACATTTAAAGCAACAACCGGAATGGTTCTCTTCCCTATTTATTGGATTCTTATATCGCTGCCCACTGCTTTTTTCACGGTTGGATCGATTACGCTGAGCGCAGTCCTAGGCAGCTATCTTTTTCACCTCTTGGGAAGCCGCATCGCTGGTTGGTGGTACGGTTATTATTTGGACAGTGTCGGAAGACGAAAAGCAGCACAGGTCTGGAATGACCAAATCATGCGTCAATCATGGAAATCTTATCTGAGTGCCGTTGACGAAGCAATTGCACCGTTGAAGTAGTCGCTAAGAAACCGTTGAAATCATGAAGGAAGAATCAACAGATACGTACCGCATTCAAGGAATGCAGCACATCGGCATTGCTACAAAGGATATGGATCGATCCTTGAAATTGTACCGACAGTTGTTTGGCATGGATGTTCCGTTTTTCGATTCCATTCAAGATGCTCCTTTGATGGACAGTCATACAAGAGGCGAAACCATCACAAAACGTGCGAGCATGGTCCTCAACTTGCAAGGAGGTTGTGCATTTGAAGTCCTGCATGCTGATTCTTTTGAACCTGAGGCTGCAAAATGGGAAATTGGAATCGGTGACCTGGGCGTCACTACCGTCCAAATGAAAACGCGAAACCTCAAGCGAATGCATGCACATGCCCGTTCGCTTATCGGCGATGACTGCGATGCGCAAATCTCTTTAACCCCCTGGGGCGATGAGACTTTTTACTTGAAAGATTGCGATGGCAATCTCTTTCAATACTTAGAGGCAACGGATTGGTTTGAAGACAATGGCCATCCCTCGGGCGGAGTTCTCGGCTGCAGCATTGGCGTCTCGGATATGGATAAATCACTGTCTCTGTATTCGGATGAATTGGGATTCGACGAGGTGCTTTTTGACGAAAAAACCACTTTCTCAGATTGGCAGCAGCTCCTGCATGGAAACCAATCCTTTCGACGCGTTCGGCTAGCTCAATCCAATCCGGGAGCTGGCGGATTCGGCAAGTTGACCGGAAAAACTTACATCGAACTCATTGAAGCCAATGACCGCAGAGGCAGGTTCATTTTTCAAGATCGCATCTGGTGCGATCTTGGATTCGCACACCTCGGATTCGATGTAAGGGGCATGGAATCCCTTGGCTCTGCGTTAGAGGGCAAAGGGTTCCCATTCCGATGCGATACCGCTGACGCCATTGGCATGGGAGAAACAAAAGTACACTGCACCTACATCGACGACCCCGACGAATGTTGGCTTGAAATGATTGAAGTGCACAAAGTGCCAATCATAGAGAAATGGGGCCTCTTTTTGGACGTCCAGAAAAGAGGTCAAGATGAACCACTCCCTCGCTGGATGTTAAAATTCCTGCGATTTAGCCGGATCAAAGATTGACTTCAAAGCAACAATAGGTTTACAATCTCTTCACATGACTTTGGAGGCTTATGGTGATATTTGAGGAAACATGGCCGCTATGACCAAAACCATACTTGTCGTCGACGACGATCCAGACATCAGGGAACTGATCGGCTTCAACTTACATCAAGCTGGATTCAAAGTTGAAACAGCGGCGAATGGTGTCCTTGGCATTGAGAAGGCCACCAAAATTGTACCGGACCTTATTTTATTGGATGTCATGATGCCTGAAATGGACGGCATCGAAGCCTGCAAACGAATTCGAGAGCATCCCTTGACAAAAGATTGCCTCATTGCCTTCCTATCTGCTCGAGGTGAAGATTACAGTCAAATGGTCGGCTTTGACTCAGGGGCTGACGATTACATGACCAAGCCCGTTGCGCCGCGAGTATTGATCAAACGAATCGAAGCTTTGATGCGCCGCCTTCCATCGGAAAAATCAGAAAACGTCATTGTCCTTAATGACCTCACGATCGATCGTGAGCGCTTTCTCGTCATCAAGAATGGTGAGGAACTCATGCTGCCAAAAAAGGAATTTGAACTGCTCTATTTGCTTTGTTCATCGCCTGGAAAAGTTTTCACGCGTGATATCATTCTCAGCAAAGTCTGGGGACACAAAGTCATTGTAGGTGACCGCACGATTGACGTTCACATCCGAAAACTCAGAAGCAAGCTCGGTGATGAACACTTCGCCACAATTAAAGGTGTAGGCTATAAATTTGAGTCGTGATCAACAAAAGCACCCCGCGAGAAATTGCCCTTAAAACATCTCCGATTTTAGCGGTGCTAAGCGGAATTGCGACGTTTTTACTGCTCCAAACTTTGGACGCCATGCACCTCTGGGCACTGGCACTTCTAGCGGGATTGGTGACTGAAACTGCCTCTTTTTTGATCATTGAATGGTCGATCAAAACCTTCGTTTCTCGGCGGGTTGAAGTCCTTTCAAAAGCCATTTCATCGGTTGAGAATCGAGGTGAAATGAAAGATGACCGCGAAAGCCTTGATGATATTATCGAATGGGCCAATAAGCAAGTAAACGACATCAAGTCACTTCAAGAAAAAGATTCATTCCGAAAAGAATTCATCGGCAACCTGGCCCACGAACTAAAAACACCGTTGTTCAACATTCAAGGTTTCGTAATGACCTTGATGGAAAACGACTTGAAAAACGAAGAATTGGTTCGAAATTTCCTGAGCAAGGCGAACAAGAATGTGGATCGCATGACGGAATTAATCGAAGATCTCGACGCCATTTCGAAACTTGAGTCTGATAGCGTAGAAATGTCCCTCATACCTTGCAACATCATTGACGAAATGAGGAGCGCATTGGAGAGTGCTGAAACTGCGGCTGAGACGAAAAAAATCACATTGATCTTGGCGTTGCCGCCGAGCGCTTCAAAAGCTATCAATGTTTTGTGCAGCCCCCGTCATATGCAACAGGTGCTCACCAATTTGCTAACGAATTCGATTCATTATGGCCGCGAGGGAGGAAATTCAACCTTGAGATTGGAAGACAACGGTCGCTCTGTGAAAATCTCTATTGAGGACGATGGCGTGGGCATAGCGCCGGATGACATCTCCCGCATCTTCGAACGCTTTTATCGGGTGGATAAAAGCCGTTCTCGGCATGCCGGTGGTTCGGGTCTAGGACTGTCGATTGTCAAGCACATTGTTGAATCCCATGGCCAAGAAATCTCCGTTGCATCTGAGCTCGGTAAAGGCTCAATCTTCTCATGGAACTTGGTGAATTTCGATTGGGAAGCCGAAAAACGCAACCTCACAGTCACCCCTTCTGAACCAAACTGAATCTCAGAGCTCAAAATCTAGCCCCGCTGCATCATACCTGTGCCAGCAGCATTCACAAAAGGATTCTCTCGCTTTTCTATTCCGATGGTCGTGGCACCTCCATGGCCCGGCCAAACTTCAAAATCGTCAGGCAATGCATAAAGCACTTCTGCAATGCTTTTGACCAAAGCCAGCGGATCACAGCCAGGCAGATCAGTTCTGCCAACACTTCGTTCAAACAAGACATCGCCTCCGACCACCCAGCCCTGTTGATGCTCCACAAAGACCACGTGTCCAGGCGCATGTCCGGGTGTGAAGAGCACCTCCAATTCTGAGGAGCCGCAACGAATGCGCTCACCTTCCGAAAGGAAATCACCGGGAGCAGGAGGGTCTGACATCTGGACCCCGTAAACAGCAGCTGCCCGCGGAGCCTGTTCGTAGGTGAGGTTATCCTGCGGATGCAACCTAGGTTTTAAACCCCAACGCTCAAAAATCCATGCAGCACCCATCACATGATCCAAATGTGCATGGGTTAGAAGACATTGCGTCGGAACAATTCCGGCATCATCGCAAAACTTTGCAAATTCTTCTTGCTCGTTTTTCGTGGACATACCAGGGTCAAACACAGTGGCACCGCCATCTCCATGGTCAAGCAGGTAGGTTCGTTCACCGAACGCGTTGAATGTAAATGCGTGAAGTATTGTCATCTGGCTGTAACTTCGAAAGGTATGCCGCCGCAAAGCTATTTCATACGACTCACAATCCTTGGATTTTTGATCGCGCTGTTCCTTCCAGAGGGACAGACGCAATTTTACGATGGCTCCAATGTCACCTTCGGCAAGAATCGGGTTCAATACCGAACGTTCACGTGGCAATACTATCCCACCAAGCGAGCAGAGGTCTATTATTACCAGGGCGGAAAAGCCTTGGCTTCTAGAATCACCGCATCACTTCCTCAATGGATGGAGGAGGTCGAGGAAGTATTTGATCGACGGATTGACGGGGGTGTTCAAGTGCTCGTATTCAACAAGCAAACCGAATTCAGACAATCCAATATTGGGGCTGCTTCAGATGAAGAAAACAACATTGGAGGCACAGCGATGCTCGTCGGAAGCAAGCTTTTTGCTTTTGGGCAGCAAGAGTGGATCGATGTGGAAACCCAAGTGAAATCCGGTCTGGCAAAGCTATTGTTCAACCAAATCATGTTTGGTGGCAATTGGCAAGAGGCCCTTCGAAATTCGACTTCCACCTCTTTCCCATTGTGGTTCTCCGAAGGGCTAGCATCTTACGTCTCGCAACCATGGAACGCAGAGGTCGCTATGCAGATTGGAGATGCCGCTCGAAACAAAGCCATCAGCAAAGCACATCAAGTGAGTGCTGATCAAGCGCCATGGGTGGGACACGCTGTCTGGAAATACATCGCGGACATTTTTGGGCCAATGGTCGTATCGAACACGCTATACATGACCCGTGTATCGAGAAGCTTGGAGAAAGGTTTTCAATATGCCACAGGCATGGATTTGGTCACAGTACTGGAAGAAGCTAACCGATACCATTTGGAATGGGATGAATCGGAAAACCCATTTCCAAGCTTGGTCAACCGACGGGATCGGAGGCTAGCAAGCAAGAATCCGGGAAATCTACCGATCCAAATCAAAGGAGATGCCTCGGTAAATGCAGTTTGGTTTCACCCCGACGGAAAGCGATTTGTATGGGCCACTGAAGAACGGGGTCAAATCAAAATTTGGTTAGGCGATGTAGACGGTTCAAAAGCCATTCGGCTCGGAAAACACGGCCATAAAATCGACCGCATTCAGAGTCAATCATCTCCCGCATTCGCCTGGCATCCCAATGGAAAACTGCTTTCTTATACCCTTGAAGATGGTCCACAAAATAAACTGATCACAGTCAACATCGAAACGTTGGAGTCCAGTGCCAAAGACATTTTTCAAATCGATAAGATTCTGAGCATGTCCTATGCGCCAGATGGAAGCACGATGATTTGGAGCGGTCTGCGAAACGGACAATCTGACTTGTACCTGTATCAAGTGATTGGAAACAACCAATTGGCACTTTGGAGCGATCCTTACAATGACATCGACCCCATCTATTCGGAAGATGGGAAGTCCATTTGGTTCGCATCGAACCGTCCAACCGCTGACCTTCAGTCTGAATTCGTTTTGGGCGAGCCCTTGTCCAAGCAACATGATTTGTTTCGACTGAATTGGCAGGGAAAAATACCGCAGCTGGAGCCGTGGGTGCAAACGCCGTACACAGATGAAAGGCTTCCACAATTGCATGGTGAAACGCAAGTAACCTATTTGGCCGAACAACCCAGTGGTAAGCAGGAACGATGGGTTTCCTGGCGAGATAGCGCCATTGCCTTTATCGATACAACCATTCACTATCGTTGGTTCACCGAAAAGCGATTGGCACAAACCCTGCCGGCTCCCGTGCATTCGTATCAATTCATAGAGAAGCGAGGGGTCGTTGGGTTTCAACACCAACTCTGCGAACACCTGTTTTGGCATGAAGTCAATGAAGATAAAGGTCAATGGGAAGCATCTGCACAAGCACCGGAATCATCCGAAGCCGAAATTTCTTTGGATTTGGACTGGGGTTGGAGGCCACAGCAAGGAGAAACAGACATTCGAAACTATCAATTCGGAGCATGGCAGGAAGAGGACGCTGAAGCACAGACTCTCGGGAATCAATCTGCACAGGATAAAGGAGTCACAAAGGCCGACAATTTGTCATCAAGCGGATGGAAACCATACACGCTTCCAAAACCCATCAATTACCGCCGCAACTATGCAATTGAATCAGTCACGGGACAATTGGATAATTCATTTGGCACCAATTTTTATCAATCCTACTCTGGAGAAATTGCCGTGCAACCGGGACTTGGAGGTCTGTCGCGTATTTCCATGAGTGATCTATTCGAAGACCGAAGATTTACCGCTGGTTTCCGGCTCTCCGGATCCTTGAGCAACAGCCGTTACATGCTGGCTTATGCTGACTTAAGCAGAAGAATGGATCGAACATGGATTTTTGAACGGCAAGGAGTGACCCAAAATGCGAACAACAATCAATCGCCTGTCAACACGCACATTCACTTGCTCAGGCACCAATTGAGCTATCCATTTGATGAAGTGAGGAGCATTCGCATGCAAGCCATGGCGCGAATGGATCGCAACACGCCTTTGTCCACGGACGCATACAATTTGAGTCAACCAACGACCTTCACCCACCAAACGGGCTTGCAGTTGGCCTACGTATTCGATAACACCCGCCAACGAATGATCAACATCCGGGAAGGATTGCGGTACCGGATTTGGGGCGAATATCTCGTGAATCCTGAAAATACTGAAGCTACATTTGGCACTGTAGGCTGGGATTTTCGGTGGTACAAGCCACTCTGGCGGAACATCACTTTTGCTTTTCGCAGCGCCGCCAATTGGTCCATCGGAGCACAAAAATTACTGACAATGGTAGGTGGTGTCGACAACGCAATATCACTCGCAGGCAATTCCAATACCCCAATAGATCCCACCATCGCGTATGCGTATCAAACACGCGTTACGCCCATTCGAGGATTTAAAAATAACGCCCGAAACGGGTCAAACATGGCTCTCTTCAACACTGAAATACGTTTGCCAATCTGGAGTTCCCTGAGCAAACGTTCTGTCGAATCCGAATTCCTAAGAGATCTCCAATGCGTCGGTTTTGCCGATGTGGGTTCTGCATGGAACGGTCGCCATCCGTATGATGAGGCCAACTCATTTAACCAAGTCGTTGTCGTGCAAAACCCCATTACAGTCACTGTGGACAACAACCGTGAACCGATCATCTGGGGCACGGGGTTTGGCCTTCGATCCAAACTTCTCGGTTATTGGGTTCGGGCCGATTGGTGCTGGGGCGTCGATGATGGGCGTTGGCAAGATCGAATCTTCAATGTATCTCTTCAACTTGACTTCTAAACCATGGACATCAATACGTTAGTGATTTTAATGGCAATAGGCCTTTTTGCGGGGATTGCCAGCGGTTTTGTTGGAATTGGTGGAGGAATGATCATCGTGCCCGCCCTTGTCTTTGGGTTGGGCATGTCTCAGCATATGGCACAGGGAACCAGTCTCGCCATGATGATTCCACCCATTGGTATTTTGGCCGTGGTCAGCTATTACAAGGCCGGGGCAGTTAATCTTCAATTTGCTGCAGCCATTGCCTTCACATTCATACTCGGCGCATGGATCGGAAGCAAATGGTCACTCAAGATGAATCCAGCGGTGGTGCGAGCCATTTTCGCTGTCTTTATGCTGTATGCTGCCGTACGACTTGGATGGAAGTCATGGCTGGAATTGAAAGGGTCAATCTGAGGAGCGAGCCTACCCCGTGATTCAGTTTGCGTATTCGCTCAAAAACTTGATGCGTGCGAGTTTCAATTCCTGTTCGCTGTACACATCGTTCCATTCCTCGATCAGTGCAGTAACGCTCGCGTCCTCCGATTCCTTCAGGAAATCAAACAATTCTTCAAGGCTTTCATCATCGAGGCTTTTCTCAATGATGTAATCCAAATTGACTTTGGTGCCAGCCGAAACAATATTTTCAATTTCAGTCATCACCTCATCAGGCTTGATGTTCAAGTCCTTGGCAATGTCTTGAAGGTCGATTTGACGGTCGATGCGTTGAATGATATGCACCTTGGAAGAAGACTTGTTATTGGTTGTCCGCACCAGCAAATCTTCTGCTCTTTCGATGCCCTCCTCTTCCACATAGTCATCAATCAATTTCAAAAACGGCTTGCCGTATTTCCGGGCCTTTCCTGAGCCCACACCTGAAATTCGAAGCAACTCATCCTCTGTCAGCGGATAATGTATCGCCATCTCATCCAAACTGATGTCCTGAAAAATCACGTATGGAGGGAGCGTTTCATCATCAGCCACTTGCTTTCGCAACGACTTTAGCATGCCCCTGAGCTTTTCATCCATGGCTCCACCCTGACTCGATCGTGTCTGACTCATCGAATCGATGGCGTCTACATCGGAATAATCCCGCTCTTGAGCCACCATCACTGGAGATGGATCAGTCAAAAACTTCATTCCGCGGTCCGTGATTTTCAAAACCCCGTAAGTTTCGATTTCCTTGCGGATCAGTCCAAGCACCAACATTTGGCGAATGAGGCCGTTCCAGTAACGTTCATCCTGACCTTTTCCACGGCACCAAAACGGGCTCGACACACCCTTATAATCTTGAATTTCTCTGTTTTCCTCTCCACACAAAACGCCCGTAATGAAAGGAGATCTGAATTTTTGTTCGTGCTCGAGAATGGCGCTTAAAATTAGATGCACTTCTTCCTGACCATCTCGTAGAACTGGCGGATTCGCCATGTTATCACAATTCATCGCGCCTGGACCGTTGTGCTCATCAAATTCCTCTCCGAAATAGTGAAGTAGAAATTTTCTCCGGCTCATCGAAGTCTCGGCATATGCCATCACTTCTTGAAGCAACTGCTGCCCTATCTCCTGCTCCGCAAGTGGTTTTCCTTGAAGAAATTTTTCGAGCTTTTCGATGTCACGATGACTGTAGAAGGCAATGCAATGTCCTTCACCTCCATCCCGACCTGCCCGGCCAGTCTCCTGGTAGTAGCTTTCGAGCGACTTGGGTATATCGTAGTGAATCACGTAACGCACATCCGGTTTATCGATGCCCATTCCGAAGGCAATTGTCGCAACAATGACGTCTACATCCTGCATCAAGAATTGATCTTGCATACGGCTCCTCGTCCCTGCATCCATTCCTGCATGATACCCCAATGCTTTGATGCCATTTACACGAAGAACCTCTGATATCTCTTCCACCTTTTTGCGGCTCAAGCAATAAACGATTCCGCTTCTTCCCACATTTCGCTTTGCGTGTCGAACAATTTGCTTCAACGCGTCCTTTTTAGCTCGGACTTCATAAAACAAATTGTCACGATTGAACGAAGCCTTGAAAAGTTGAGCGTTCTTCATCTCCAGATTTTTCTGGATGTCAGCTTGAACTTTGGGAGTGGCCGTGGCCGTCAAGGCTATGATCGGCACATCAGCAATTTGATTGACGATGGAACGAATTCGCCGATATTCTGGCCGAAAATCATGGCCCCATTCGGAAATGCAGTGCGCCTCATCCACAGCTACAAAGCTGATTCGAACGCTTCGCAAGAAGTTTATGTTGTCTTCCTTGGTTAAGCTTTCAGGGGCGACATACAGCAGTTTGGTCAAACCGGTAGCCACATCATCACGGACGCGAAGCGCATCCGCTTTTGACAAACTGGAGTTTAAATAATGCGCAATTGAATCGGTCTCATGATGGCCTCTGATGGCGTCCACTTGATTCTTCATGAGTGCAATGAGTGGCGAGACCACAATCGCAGTCCCTTCCATCATCAACGCCGGCAATTGATAACACATGGACTTACCACCGCCTGTTGGCATGATCACGAACGAGTCTTGTCCGCGTAAAACGCAGTCAATTACTTGCTCTTGTTCACCTTTGAATTCATTGAACCCAAAGAACTGCTTAAGTGCCACCTGGGGTGACATTTCGGTCGTACTCATCAATCAGGCATTTGGTTCCGGCTTGCGCCGGGCGAAAGCTTTAGCTTTGCGCTTACTAAAGATAGGCAATTTTCAAGCAAGGCCGACGTCCTGTGCTTAAGCATTTTGGAAAGACCCTTTTAAATTTAAATGATGGATTGGATCAGACGCGCAACAGAAACCTTGACCCTAGAAAGCGATGCCATTCGGGATTTGATCCCAAAGGTGGGAATTGAATTCAAGGCCGTCGGTCAACTGTTACTCGAAATGAAAGGTCGGGTGGTCATTACGGGCATTGGAAAGAGCGCCATTATCGCGCAAAAACTCGTAGCGACATTCAACTCCACAGGCACACCTGCAATCTTCATGCACGCTGCCGATGCCATACACGGTGACCTCGGACTGGTGCAGCGCGATGACCTTGTGATTTGCATCTCGAAAAGCGGCAATTCTCCCGAAATAAAAGCCCTTGTGCCTCTGCTCAAGAGCCGCGATATCCAATTGGTTGGAATGGTGGGGAACGATGGTTCGTATCTCGCTCAACACAGTGACTTCATCCTCGATACGACGGTTTCTAAAGAAGCTTGTCCATTGGATCTTGCTCCTACTTCAAGCACAGCGGCCCAGATGGCGATGGGGGATGCGCTGGCCACATGCCTGATGGAAGCCCGCGGCTTCGAAGCCGCCGATTTCGCGCAAATGCATCCTGGCGGAGCGCTTGGCAAGCGGCTCTACACACGATTGCAAGATGTTATGCGCAGCGATCAGAATCCTTCCGTAATGCACGATGCAAGCCTCAAACTTGTTGTTCTGGAAATGAGCTCTGGCAGATGCGGTGCCACTGCAGTCAAACGCAACGATAAGGTTGTTGGAATCATCACCGATGGTGATTTACGGAGAGCGATGGAAAACGGTCTTGGAACCGATGCCGAAGCCATCCAATTGATGAACGATGCTCCGAAAACCATGCCCCATGATGCTCTTGCTGTTCAGGCCTTCCAGTTGATGGAGAAACATTCCATATCGCAAATCATGGTCATGGATGGAGAGGACTATGCAGGGATCGTTCATTTGCACGATATCTTGAGAGAAGGCATCTTCTAACGACCTAATTTTGCAGCATGGCTCTGGATCAACCGGAAGATGAAAAACTACAAGATGTAGAAATGGGATTCCTCGACCACCTCGAGGAATTGCGAAAACGTCTGTTTTGGTCCGCCACATTCATCTTGACGGGTGGTATCGCCTTATTTATATCCAAAAACTGGCTCTTCGAAACGGTGCTCTTTGGTCCCAGAAGGACAGATTTCTTAAGCTTTAGAGCGTGGTGCTGGCTCTCAAACCAGATTGGAGCAGGTGACGCCTTGTGTGTTCAGGAGATCAATTACGAGTTGATCAACACCACCATGCTCGGCAATTTTACCACCCATATTTTAGTGTCAGCCATCGGTGGATTCATTCTTTCTTTTCCATTGGTCTTTTGGCAAGGGTGGCTTTTTTTAAGGCCTGCTTTGAAAGATCGTGAGCGCGAAGCAGCGCGTGGTATTGGCCTGAGCTCTTCCCTGCTCTTTTTTATGGGCGTCGCTTTTGGCTACCTCATCATTGCGCCGCTCTCGTTGCAGTTTTTAGGCAACTATGAATTGGGAGATGTACAAGCCCGGATATCGGTGATGTCGTACATGAAGACAATCGCTTCAATCACAATGGCAGCGGGACTGATCTTTCAACTGCCTGTCGTGGTCTACTTTCTGAGCCGCGCAGGGCTTATCACACCTGACATTCTCAAGTCTTACCGAAAGCATGCATTGGTCGGAATCCTTGTAATTGCAGCGGTCATTACGCCACCAGATGTTACGAGTCAACTTCTCGTCGCCATGCCTGTATTGATTCTTTATGAAATCAGCATCGCCATTTCAAGGAGAGTAATGAAGCGAAAGTTGAGTGAATCAAACAAGGATTGATGAAAGCAAGAAAGCTTTTTGTGATCTTCGTCTTGCTGCCGTGGTCGTTGTTACTTCACGCCCAAACGACAGCGATTCAAGGGCGCATATTTGACAGCGAAACCGGGGCGCCGATTCCCTTTGTAAATGTGGCTTTAACAGCTGCAGGCAGCGGCACAATGACCAATCAGAAAGGCGAGTTCAAACTCACCACTGAAGATCGACCCGGGCGCCTCTCAATCAGTTCCATGGGGTATAGCTCCAAAAATCTTGAAGTCACCCGTGGCATCTCCCAATCCATGGACGTGGCCTTGGAACCGCGTTCCATTGAACTGCTTACCGCTGAAGTGCGACCTGATAAATCCAAAAAGAAAAACCCTGCCAAACCTTTGATGCAACGGGTCATCGACGTCAAAAAAAAGAACGACCCAAACGCACTCGTTGCAGCGAAAAACAACTCGTATTCCAAATTGGAGTTGGACCTCAATGACATCAGCGAAAAACAAGCCTCACGCTGGTATTGGGGGCCATTTAAGTGGGTGTTTAGCTATTTAGACAGCTCAGAATCGCGCGTTGCCTTGCCATTCATTATGGCAGAAATTCTTGCCGAGGAACAATGGCAGAACAGTCCTAAACGTGAACAAAAAAACATTGTCGCCAGCCAATTGAGCAGCAAATTCAGCAACTCCAAAAACGCTGCAGAACTAGATGCTGCTTTGCCAAAGCTGAATGTCTACGAAAATCAAATGCTGCTCTTGGACCGGACGTTCACCTCCCCCATGCACGATCGGGCGTTGGCTCATTACCGTTTTTACATCTTGGATACGCTGGAGATAAATGACAGACCAACCTTTCACTTGGCATTTATACCACGCCGAAAAGGCGAGTCTACATTTGAAGGAGAGCTCTGGATTGATTCGTTAACCTTAGGATTGCAGTCGATTGAAGCGCGATTGAGCAATGCGTCCAATGTCAACTTTGTTCGCGCCATGCAATGGAGCCAGTCATTTGAGCAAGTGGAAAGCCTCGACAACGAACAGCTACAAGCTTGGATGATGCGCGAAGAAAACATCCTCATGGATTTTAGCTTGACCGATCGCACCATCGGAGCTTACCTCAGAAGGAATACGCAATTCACAAACCTGAAGTGGCAGACAAAAAAATGGAATGACGGCTGGACAGGAGGTCGAGACTTGCAATTCCAACCAGATACGCTCACCAATTCGCAATGGGTGGCAAGCCGAGACACGCCGTTGCTTCAGCGAGAAGCTGATATTTATGCGATGACTGATTCAATCATGGCCATGCCACAATGGCGGTTTGTGAAAGGATTGGGGTATTGCCTTAGCACAGGCTATGTCACAAAAGGGCCGCTAGAGGTGGGGGCATGGTGGTCGGCTTTCACCCAAAACCCCACAGAAGGCAACCGCTTTCGCCTGGACCTTCGGACTTCCAACGCCTGGAGCACGCGCTTCATGCCCAAAGTATTCGCGGCGTATGGCACCGACGATTTACGTTGGAAGGCCGGATTCAGCGCGCGTTACATCCAGAATAAGACACCTCGCACCGAATTCTTATTTGAAATCAAACGAGATCTGGAGCAGCTCGGAATGATTGGATTGCTCAGTCAAGGCCAAGCATTCACATCGGCATTTCGGACCGACTCTGTCAATTCCCTTTCCGAGGTGCAACGCGCTGAAATTTCGGTTCTGCATGAATTCGGATCTGGATTTTCCGGTTTTTTTGAGTGGCGCCATCGGCAAATCGGGGCCCTAGGAGACCTTGAATTCTTGGAACCCGTCACAGCAGAACCGGTGGACCAGCTCGTGACATCGGAGGCAAGTGTCGTACTGCGTTTTGCGAAGAAAGAACGGTTTGTTGGTGGGGAGTTTGAACGGGTAAGCTTGGGCACCGAATGGCCCATTTTGACTGCAAAGGTGACCGTGGGAATCCCTAAAATGCTTGGGTCCCAGTACCGCTATGCGCGCTGGACCATCGAAGGCGAAGATGAAATGAGGCTTGGATGGTGGGGGCGGCTAGAGTGGTATGCCCAAGCTGGATTCTATCAGGGAAGTGCTCCTTTTGCACTGATGGAAGTGGTGCCAGCCAGCGGGACCATTTTATTGAGTGATGAAGCATTTAGCATGATCAACCTGTACGAGCGCGTTACCGATCGCTGGGCCACTGGACTTTTGGAATGGCATGCAGAAGGCCTGCTATTGAACCACCTGCCCGTGGTGAGAAAGCTAAAACTACGCGAAGTCGCCGGGGTCCGGAGCATTGCTGGCGCTTGGCATGAAAAACATGAAGCATTGCTCGAATTGCCCGACAACACATCGGGCTTAAATGGCTCCTACACCGAATGCTCGCTCGGAATAGAAAATATTTTGGGCGTTTTCCGCGTTGATGCCGTGTGGCGCACAGATCGTGCAATTGGCGAACGGGAAAGCTGGGGCATACGTTTTGGATTTGGCGCTGAAATTTGATGCCTGCCACCCTTACTTTTGCTCCATGAACTCCTCATCCACAGCCCCAAAAAGATTGCACGCCAGAGGATTGGTCAAGCAGTACGGTCAGCGAAAAGTGGTCGACGGCGTTTCATTGGAAGTCAAAGAGGGAGAAGTGGTAGGATTACTGGGACCAAACGGAGCGGGAAAAACCACCAGCTTCTATGCAGTTGTGGGTCTTGTTCAAGCAGATGAAGGCCAAGTATTCATTGATGACACTGAAATCACCCAACGACCCATGTACCAGCGAGGTAGGATGGGTTTGGGATATTTGCCCCAAGAGCCGTCGGTCTTCCGAAAGCTTTCTGTTGAAGATAATATCTCAGCCATTCTGGAGCTGCAGCCACTGAGCAAGCGAGATCAGGCGTCAAAGTTGGAAAGCCTGCTGGATGAATTTGGCCTTCAAAAAGTCCGGAAATCTATGGGCGACGTGCTCAGCGGCGGCGAACGACGGCGAACGGAAATCGCTCGTGCTTTGGCAACGAATCCCCAATTCATCTTATTGGATGAACCATTTGCAGGCGTGGATCCTATCGCAGTGGAAGACATTCAACGCATTGTTGAGCAACTCCGGGCCAAGAACATCGGTATTCTTATCACTGACCACAATGTCCAAGAAACGCTGCACATTACTGATCGCGCCTACCTTCTTTTTGAAGGGCGAATCCTGAAGCATGGCACCGCCGAGGAATTGGCGTCAGACGAACAAGTCAGAAGGGTTTATCTGGGCCAGAATTTTGTGCTTCGAGAACGCAGATAAGGCTTTTTTTTTACGAGCGTAGACCCTGCTGGGCAAGGATTCGAGCAACGTACTTTCCAATCACATCAAACTCCAAATTGACCCGGTCTCCTGGGTTCAAGGCACCAAGGTTGGTGTGTTCCCAAGTGTATGGAATGATGGCCACTGAAAATCCTTCCGGATGTGAATCCACCACTGTAAGGCTAACACCGTTGATGGTGATCGATCCTTTTTGCACCGTAATGTTCTCAGGTGAAGCTTCATGCACAAAGTGCAACACCCAGCTACCATTGGCATCCACGACATTTTCCAAGACTGCTGTGGCGTCCACATGACCTTGCACCAGGTGACCGTCCAGACGGCCACCAAGCGATGTACATCGTTCCAAGTTTACGGCATCTCCCACCTTCCAACCTCCCAAATTGGTGCGATCCAGAGTTTCCTGAATGGCTGTAACGACAAAACTATTGGATTGCTTCTCAACCACTGTGAGGCACACGCCATTGTGCGCTACACTTTGGTCAATCTTCAACTCAGAAGTGAATGGAGCCTCCAGCTCGAAGTGCACATTCGTTCCCTCTTGCTCGATCCGCAATACCCTTCCGATGCCTTCAATGATTCCTGTAAACATGACTTATTCGTTTGAAGGTAGAACACCATTCAACAATTGAAGTTCACCTGAAAAATTCTCCTCCACAATGCCCGTAAGGCGGATCGTAAACACCTTTGCCGTGACGTAATAAACCCCGTCGGCACACATGCCACCATCGCGGTGAATGCCGCTCCAGTTGATGCTTGGATCTAAAGTCTGGAATACCTCCTCTCCATTTCGATTGAAAATGCGCACATCCACGCTATCAATGAACTTCCAAGGGAATGCTTGGAAGAGGTCATTCACGTTATCCCGATTGGGTGTAAAGACATTCGGCAAGAAATAATACGGACAATTGTCCACACAAATGGTGTCACTGAGGGCACTTTCATTCCGACGCAATGTGCCACCTGGACCCGGCATCAGGCTATCCAACGCAGATAAGGCGAAACATCCCGCTATGCTGCCGTATTCTCCTGCCTCATTCCACACATATTCAGAAAAGTCAGGACCGTCAAAAAATTCAATGGGCATCAATGATTCCCCCAAAAATGGAGCCCAATGCAATTGATAGGCCATCACATCGTCTGCACAGGCGAATGCATCTTGCCACTCCATCGTATTGCGCTCTGCGATGCAGTCAGAATCCAACCGGAATTCAGGAGGACAAGGCGGTGTAAAGTCAAATGGGACAGCACAAACTTCCTGACTCCAGTTGATCAAATCATACGGCACTCCCGGGCCCTCGTATGCTCCAATGGTTCGGACTCGATAGCAATACGTCTCATTATTTACCAATCCACTGTCGGTGAATGCCGGTTCGGAAGCAGTGCCAATCAAAGTGAAAACTCCCAGCGCATCTTCGCGGTAAAATTCAAACAATCCGTTGGTCCACGGCACAGTATTTGTCACGTTCAATGTCAATCGGTTGTCATCCGATTCGATGCTCAACCAGGGGGTTGAAGCACGGGATGAAATTCCGATTTGGTCCGCTCCACTAAAACAACTTACACGGTAGTTCCAATCCGCTTCCATTGTATTGATTGGAGCGTGCGTCCAGAGCGTATCGGGGTTGACCAGAAGAAGACTCGGATTGGTTTCAAACAACAATTCCTCCGACTCCTCTTCTCCCATCACAGCACCAAAAATTCGATAGGAATAAGGCCCTGGAAAAACCAGCGTATCCGCATCGGTTGGCGGCGACCATGCCAAATTAACGGCGCCCTCCTCAGAGGTTTCTACAACTGAAGCCATGGTCATCACAGGAACATCCTTGCGAATGGTTGCGCAGACTTCATCGCTTGAAAGTGATTCACCGCTGCCGGGCCACGATGTTACAACTCGGTAACAGTATGTGGCTCCAAAAGACAACGTCGAAGTATCAATCCACTCTGTCACGTCCAAACCTTCAACGCTATGCACCCACTCGTAACCCGTGTAAGCTGGAACTCCCGTCTCACATAATTCAGGAGACCATTCCAAAGAGTCCAACTTTCGATAAATGTGATAATTCCCAGCTTCAATTTTCCAGGGCGGCAATTCTGACAAACATGGATTTGAATTCCAATCCAAGATGACACTGTTCCCAACAGGGGTTGCACCGCCCATCTCAACGCCAGGAGCAATGACCTTGATCTGAAATGATTCCAAATCCATAAGTTGCACCTGGTTGCTATTGTCCTCCGCCCGAACAATGACTTGGTATGGTGTTTCTCGCACTTCTGTGCATTCCGGAGACCAAATGAATTGACCAATTCCCGCACCGAGGTTGGTGAAATTTGCCAGATTCGTCACTTCCGTCAAGGGCCCACCAATTGCATCCAACACGACGTTGTCGCCATCCGGATCAGTGGCATTGGCAAACAGTGATAAAAATGAACCCGCAACCACACAGGTGTCCACTATGGGGTCCAACACCGGAGGCTGATTTGTGCACATCTCTACAGTGATCTGCATGTCTCGAACCACCTCTCCTACTAGGACCAACGCACCTCCAACATCCCGCCATTCTTGGATGCGCATCGCCACATTGTAAATTCCCGGAATTTCAGGTGCATCCCAAATCACATCTCCATAAACTGGGTCAATGGTAAACGAATCATCGCCAGGACTCACCTCGTCAGGAGGAAAGTAGTCGGGAATTATTTCCGTGTTGAATCCACGGCACGGCACCAAGTCGTATGTCAGTAAATCCCCATCTGGATCATGCGCTCCCGGATTGTGAATCCATGTTTGAAACAGGCAGGCATTTTGCTGAGCGGGATTTAGCAATTGCACCGAACTGTTATGGCCGGCTTGCGGATCAATGATCAGCAAACTGCTAATGGAAAATGGGACATCTACAGATCCCGGAATGTTCAGCACCCCATTGTTCCGGTTGGGGTCCTCGACTTGAATTTCGTAAACCCCTGGGCCTCCGTATGTGTGAAGGCCGCGGTACAAATTCATTTGCACTTCATCCTCCAGCAGCGTCTCACTTTCGCGTTCTAAGCTGTCCACGGGAGCACCATTTTCGTCGCCCCAATAGAGGTAAAGAAAAGGGCGATCTGCCGGCGCGGTTGACTTGGTGTAGGTCGTAATCAAGATTTCGTAAGTCAAGCCACTGACATGCGTGTAAGTGATTTCTCCAGCCCGGTTGTGCGTGGCCAAGGCCTGATGTGACTGCGCAAGCCCAAGCAACAACATCAAAGTTGTCGCGGTCTGGACGACGCACTCATGCATGCGCTGACGTTTGCATTGGGAAGCGCTGTGAAACGCAAAAAGTTTGCTTGAAAAAACCATCTTCTCTTGCAAGTTAGGACATGGAATGCATCCGTTACCTTTGCCTACGCAAATGGCTAGCAAAAAAAACCCAACACGCATCGGTTTCAGCTGTGGCGACCCCAATGGGATCGGCATTGAAACTTTGATACAGGTGTTCGCAGACAACAGAATGTTTCGCGAAGCAACCCCTGTATTGTATGCCACCAAAAACCTTGTAGAATCTGCGCTTGAATTGGTTGACCAAGGCTCTCGACTTGATTGGGCTGTGGTTGAAAGTGCGGATGATGCTCGAGCAGATCAATTGAACCTTGTAGCGATTGACGACGAATCTTGGGAAATTAAATGGGGTCAAGTGGACGCCGCTGCTGGAGACTTCGCCATGAAGTCACTGGAGGCTGTGGTGAACGACTTGGCATCGACCAAAGTAGATGTTCTCGTGACCTTGCCCATCAACAAGGAGGCCATGCGCCTTGGCAAATTCAATCATCCAGGACACACCGAATACTTGGCAGATTTCGCCAATGTCGATGAAGTCTTAATGCTTCTCGTAGCAGGTGATCTGCGTGTCGGAATGTGCACCGGCCACATTGCTCTCAAAGACGTGGCCTCAGCGATTGACACCAAGATTATCGTGGAAAAGGCCCGGCTCATGCACGATTCACTGTCCAAAGACTTCGGTATCGCCCAGCCCCGCATTGCCATTCTCGGCCTCAACCCCCATGCCAGTGACAATGGATTGATGGGCGATGAAGAAAAGCAAATCATTGCACCCGCCGTTCGCGAATTGACTGCCGAAGGCAAGATTGTCATGGGTCCATATGCGGCAGATGGCTTCTTTGGATCCGGAGCGCACAAGCAATTTGACGGTGTATTGGCCATGTATCATGACCAAGGCTTGGCACCTTTCAAAGCACTGAGTTTTGGCAATGGCGTCAATTTTACAGCAGGATTGCCCGTGGTGAGAACCAGCCCAGATCATGGGACTGGATTCGACATTGCTGGACAAGGTTTGGCCAAAGGCGACTCGTTGAGAGCAGCCATATTCTTGGCCCGGGACATCCGTTCCAACCGTCAGGACCATCGTTTGCTCACGGCAAACCCCCTCAAAATCAACGAAAAATACCGGCGAGAGGACAGCCGTCGCGATTGACACAATGTGCATTTGTTGAACCGGAATCTTCTCACTACCTTTGCACTCCCCAAAATGAGGAGGTAATGAATCACTTGGCACCCTATCGAATAGCGTTCGTGGGTTTAAAGCCCGGGAAACATGACTTCCAAATGGAGGTGGACAAGTTGTTCTTTGAATCCTTTCCCCACGCAGAAACCGATGAAATCTTCGGAAATCTGTCAGTCACTCTTGACAAACTGGGCTCACGCATTTATTGCGTTGCTGATTTCGAGGGCTTTGCGAAGCTTCCTTGCGATCGGTGCCTTGAACCTGTCAATGTGAAACTGACCTTTTCTGAAAGATTGATTGTTCAATTGGGTGAACTTACGGACACGGACGAAGAAATTTGGACGTTGGGACCGGAGTGCCACGAATTGGACATCAGTCAGCCTGTTTTTGAGTGGTTGCACTTGAACTTGCCCAGCAGGCGACTTCATGAAGAACAGGACGAATGTGATCCTGAAGTCATGGATTTCCTGGTAGACGGCTCAACACGCACATCCACTGATCTTCACGGGTCGTCAGGGGATAGTGGAAAGGATGAAGACAGCGACATAGACCCTCGTTGGAACGCATTGAAAGATTTGAAATAAACCGTCATGGCACATCCTAAAAGACGCCAGAGTAAGGCAAGGACGCGAAAGCGTAGAACTCACCACGCATTGACTGCTCCTCAGGTTGCAGCATGTCCAACAACTGGACAGCCTCACCTCTTCCACCGTGCTCACTGGCATGAAGGAAAACTTTACTACAAAGGAAAAGTGGTGATGGAAAAGGCCGAGGCCTAACGTCGAAACGAATTTGATGTCTAAATGATGCTCTTTTTGAGCCGTCATTGAATGAAATGAGAACTTCCGAGTTCTCATTTTTTTTTGCGCCGGTTCGAATGACGCGATTTCTTCCACAAAACGCATTTCAAAAGAGCATAACTTCATGTACAAGGCATGAGTGCACCCGCTATCTTTATCGGCTATTTTACTCACCAACGTAATTAAGCAATGCGCGCTGCCATAACTTCTGTTGCAGGATACCTGCCCGACGATGTCCTGTCCAATGCCGATTTGGAAAAAATGGTGGACACAAACGACGAATGGATTCGTTCCCGCACGGGAATTGAAGAACGTCGGATATTGAAGGACCCGACAAAAGCCACCTCTGATATGGGGGCAGAAGCAGTGAAAACTCTTCTGGAAAAACGAGGCATTGATGCAACGGAGATTGATCTCATCATCGTTGCCACCGTAACCGCAGACATGCATTTCCCTTCGACCGCCAACCTCATCGCTCACAAAGTGGGTGCGGTGAATTCTTGGGGGTTTGACTTGAGCGCGGCTTGTTCTGGCTTCATCTTCGCGCTGACCACGGGAGCCAAGTTCATCGAAAGTGGCCAGTACAAAAAAGTGGTCATCGTAGGTGCTGACAAGATGAGCTCGATCATTGATTACACAGATCGTACCACATGCATCCTGTTTGGTGACGGCGCCGCAGCGGTGTTGCTCGAACCTACCGAAAGCCATGGCATCATTGACCACAAATTACACGTGGACGGCAACGGAGCCAACTTTCTACGCCAAAAAGCCGGTGGATCTCTCTTCCCACCCACGCACGAGACCGTTGACAACAAAGACCACGTCATCTGGCAAGATGGCCAGCCCGTTTTCAAAGCAGCCGTCAAAGGGATGGCTGACGTTAGCTACGACATCATGCAACGAAATAATTTAGCTCCAGATGACGTCGCATGGCTCGTTCCACACCAAGCAAATCTGCGCATCATTGATGCCACACAGCGGCGCATGGGTCTCCCCAAGGAGAAAGTGATGATCAACATTCAGAAATACGGAAACACTACCGCAGCTACAATTCCTTTGTGCCTGCGAGACTGGGAATCCCAATTGAAGGCCGGAGACAACATCATCCTCGCGGCGTTCGGTGGAGGCTTCACTTGGGGTGCCGTTTACTTGCAATGGGCATACGATACCCATTAATCATGACCCTTTGGTTCGTGGTTAAAAAAAATCCAACCTAAATTCGTCCCTTAAAATAGTCAGATATGACCATTACCGAAATTCAAGACCTCATCAAATTCATCGCCAAGGCGGGAGTCACAGAGGTGGAAATCGAAAAACAGGATTTCAAGATTACCATCAAATCTGAAATGCCCAAAAAGAAGAAGGGCCTCGGCGAAGCCGAAGCCACGATTCAAGTGCCCATGGCCCTTGCCAATGGCATGGCACCCGTTGCCCCTGCCACTGTCGCTAGTGCTCCAGCAATGGAGCAACCGGCAGCAGACGATTCGGAAGAAGACAAATACATCACCGTTAAATCGCCAATGATTGGGACGTTCTACCGACGACCTTCTCCCGACAAAGACGCTTTCGTAGATGTTGGCGATTCCACCAAAGTTGGCGACACAATCTGTGTCATCGAAGCGATGAAGTTGTTCAACGAAATCGAATCGGAAGTAACGGGTAAAATTGTCAAGATTCTCGTAGAGGACAACTCTCCCGTCGAGTATGACCAACCGTTATTCTTGGTAGATCCCGCCTGAACCTCATCGCCATGTTCAAGAAAATTTTGATTGCGAACCGCGGGGAAATAGCCCTGCGTGTCATCCGCACATGCAAAGAGATGGGCATCAAAACGGTGGCCGTATACTCAACAGCAGATGCAGAGAGCCTGCACGTGCGATTTGCAGACGAAGCCGTTTGCATTGGCCCGCCCCGGAGTGCAGAATCCTATCTAGATATTCCGAAAATCATCGCCGCTGCTGAAATCACAAATGCTGATGCAATTCATCCGGGCTACGGATTTCTTTCCGAAAACGCTGAATTCTCAAGAATTTGTGCTGAAAATCACATCAAATTCATTGGTGCCAGTCCTGAAATGATTGAAGCCATGGGCGACAAGGCTTCAGCCAAGGCAACCATGAAAAAAGCGGGTGTACCGACAATCCCAGGAAACAAGGGCATCCTTGCAAGTTTAGAGGAGGCGACAGAAATCGCCGTCAAAATAGGCTACCCCGTGATGCTAAAAGCCACTGCCGGTGGTGGTGGAAAAGGAATGCAAGTCTGCCATGACGAAGAAGGACTGGCCGAAGGCTGGGAATCCACCCGTCGTGAAGCTGGCGCTGCTTTCGGAAATGATGACATGTACATGGAGAAGTTCGTGGTTGAACCGCGGCACATCGAAATTCAAATTGCTGCTGACCAACGTGGCAAGGCTTGTCATCTATCTGAACGAGATTGTTCCATCCAAAGGCGTCACCAAAAATTGGTAGAAGAGACACCTTCTCCCTACATGACCGACAAGTTGCGGGAAAAAATGGGCAAAGCTGCCATCAAAGCGGCAGAAGCAGTGAAGTATGAAGGAGTCGGCACCGTTGAGTTCCTTGTGGACGCCAACCGCGACTTCTACTTCATGGAAATGAACACCCGCATCCAAGTCGAGCACACCATTACAGAAGAAGTTGTCAATTACGACTTGATCAAAGAACAGATCAAATTGGCCGCAGGAGAAAACATCAGTGGGAAAAATTATTACCCGCAGATGCACGCCATCCAGTGCCGAATCAATGCCGAAGACCCTGAACGTAATTTTGCACCTTGCCCTGGCGTGATCACCGATTATCATGCTCCTGGAGGACACGGTGTCCGGCTCGACACGCACGTTTACTCTGGCTACAGCATTCCCCCTTATTACGATTCCATGATTTCGAAGCTCATCGTCGTCGCTCAAACGCGTGATGAAGCAATTTTAAAAATGCAGCGCGCATTGGATGAATACGTAATAGAAGGTGTAAAAACTACCATCCCTTTTCACCAACGGTTGATGCGCCACGAACGATTCAAGAGCGGTGATTTCACGACGAAATTCATGGAAGAAGAGACGGTCTAATCCGCACCCATTTCAACGCTTTGCAAAGCACTTTCAAAAAGCCGCCTCAACCCTGAGTGCGGCTTTTTTGCAACATGGCTGTTGTGGAATGTCCTGCGAGGAACGGAATGACTGCAACCTTTCCGCCATATTCAGAAACTTCATGCGCACCAACGATGTAGGACGGTGCATTGAGGTCTCTTGTGGCAGCATCGTAATCTCCTCCTTTTACCAGAACGTCTGGTCGAATTTGCTTGATCAAATCGAGCGGAGTTTCGGTAGAAAAAACCACCGCTGCATCCACGGAACGAAGCGCCTCCAATACCACCTTTCGTGAACCCTCATCGTTGATCGGACGTTCAGGTCCCTTGCCCAACATGCGTACACTCGAATCAGAATTCACACCAACCACAAGGCGATGGCCCAATTTCCGTGCACCCTTCAAATACGTGACATGGCCTGCATGGAGCAAATCAAATACGCCATTGGTAAACACAATAATGTCGCCTTCAGACCTCCAACGAGCGAGCATTGTTTCCAGAACCGCGTTTATTGGCTCCATTTAACTTGCTGTTTTCGTGTTGAGTTCACGGTCTTTGCGAATGCGGAATAACATCAACGCCAAATAAGCGACGCCTCCAGTGACCACAATCATAGCCGTTTGCGTAATCCAAATGACGTTCGCCACTGCAAAGCCCAATTCTTGCGCATATCCTAGTGCTGAAAATCCAAGCATGACGGCCCAGTGATAGGCACCAACACCGCCAGGCGCCGGCATCACCATGCCGAATCCTCCTGCAACCATGATGAACAAGGCTTGAGTGACCGTGATACCTGCGACCGAACCAATGGATTTAAAAATGACCCAAGCCATGAGGAAATACATGCTCCAAATGAAGAACGTGTGAAACAGAAACAGGCCTTTTCGTTTCATTTGACGAATGCTATTCAAACCTTCCCACATGCCCTTTAAAAACGTTGCCACTTTCTGAGCAAACGGCAACCTCAACAACGCCTCACGCTTGATCCAAGCCACTCCTAAAGCCACCAAAAATAGCCCTCCTCCAATCAACGCATTGGTCGCATCCGGCAATTGCGCGCCGGCAACCAAATCAAAGAATGCAGGCAAATTTGCCACAACAGCGATGGTTGTTAGCACCATTAATATGGCAAAATCAACCACTCGCTCACTGATAACGGTTCCAAATAGCTGGTCCACTGGAATATCATCTGTCTGGTTCAATGCCGCGCACCGCGCCAACTCACCGCTCCTCGGAATGAATGTGTTGGCAAAATAAGCGAAGGTCACGGCGTGCACTGTTCGAATCGGAGAAGGTTTATGCCCCAATGGATCGAGCATGATGACCCACCGCAGACCTCGACTCACAATGGCCAAGTAGCCCATAATAAATGACACAATCAATCCACCCCAAGAAGCAGAGCGCATGTCATTCCACAAAGCTTCACGGTCCTCAACCATGGAAAAGGCCATGTAGAAAAGCAAGACACCGATTCCCAAGAATCCCAAATACATCAATACCTTTCGGAAGTTCATGATGTCAATTTATTGGTGGTTGTATCCGGAAACACAAGTTTTGGTTGGTGGGACTTTGCCTCCTCTGGAGTCATGTGACCATAGGCAATGATAATGATCACATCACCCACTTGCACTCGCCTTGCCGCCGGACCATTGAGTCCCACTTGGCCACTTCCACGTTCTCCAAGAATGGTATACGTTTCGAATCGTTCGCCGTTGTTGATGTTGACGATTTGAACTTTTTCGCCCTCAAACAAGCCCGCAGCATCCAGCAAATCTGGATCAAGGGTAATGGAACCGATGTAATTCAAATCCGCTTGTGTCACGGTTAAGCGGTGCAACTTGGCGCGAAGCATGGTAATCAACATGGTGCAAAAGTAAGAAACACTCCTGCATGACAGGTCGTGAATCGTGGGATCTTAGATGATGGAATCAATCAATGAACGAGAACCCAACGCAACTCCACCCTTCGGTCCGATTGAGAAATGCTTGTTGACCCTTCAGAACCCCTGCCAATGCAAACAATTCGAGCCGAGTCAAAGCCCGATAAAACCACCAATTCTTTGGCATGTTCTGCCCGCTCCCTCGATAAGTTGAGGTTTTGATCATCCGAGCCACTGGCATCCGTGTAGCCCGTAATTTCCAGTTTCCAATCCTGGGGCCAATTTCCCGTCGCATTTTTTGCTTGATTGAGCCATTTTGTCAATTCGTATTGATCATTTTCTGCCAACTCAAAACGGGATTTTTCAAAACGCCCTTGCCAATTTGCCGCTTCAACCTCCAACTGACTAGCGTCCCCATCGTGTGGCCTTGGCCAACGGCCAAGCGCATCCAACGGAAGAAGGTCAAAAACGAATGCAGCACCCCCTTCCATCCGATAACTGCGAATGCGCCTCCATCCTGTCCAATATTCATCAGTGCATTCTCCTGATGAGCAGCGCTCAAACACGTGGCAGACTGCTCCATCCGGAATAGGTGATGTGGCATTGCGCTGCATCACTTGCACCGACATCGCTGCATCCAATCGAATGTTTCCGATGCTCACGCGACCGTTTGCGTCTGATTGGCCTGAAAAAACATGCTGACCGCCGCGCTCTTGAATCTCAACATTTAAACCTTGCATCGCGGCGCGTTGAAAACGGAATTCCATGGCAAATTCTGCTTGATTCTCAGGGGTGTCCAAAAAAGCACTTGCATCTGGACCAACCCACCATAAGTCGATTCCGCTTCCACCCATTCGAGCAGCTGACAAATAAAAGCCCGAATCGCCGCCTCGACCTGCGGGCACAGCCGCCAATTCGTCACCTGCTGAATTCAGTGGCGCGGGAAGGGGTTTGGCCGTTTGGTAATGATCCTCTCGAAGCGACTGAAACACATCAAATCCACCGCGTCCATTCTCCCGACCATTGGAAGCAAACAACAGGATGCCATCTTGGAAATTTGGATACACCTCGTCACCTTCGGTGTTCAATTCTTTCAGCGCCAGGGGCATGCCCCACCCATTCGTGGATTCCTGAGCCATGTACAAATCAAAATCATCCCCTGATTCAGCAGCACTCAAAACCAAAACCCCTCGCTCTTCATCAATTGCAACGTGTTGTACCGTTTCAAAACCAGGCCAATTGGCACTCGAAAACGCACGAAGCACCAATGAATTCGGTGCCTCAAAGGTCGACCAGCCATTGACGCGATGAGCTTCCCAATCTGTTTTTTCTCGTTGGAACCAAGCGCGGTTGCCTTTGCTTTCATTGAATCGATCCGATCGGCTGAAGTAAATCGTTTGGCCGTCCCAGCCAATGAGCACCTCGTCTCCTGCTGTATTCAAGGCATCGAGTGGCACGAGTCCCCAAGCATCCGTCTGAGCCGAAATCAACTGCACCGAGAAACAACTCAGAAGCACCAACGTCAGGAGATGGCAATCACGCCACACAGCCCATCGCCTCGGAAATTGGTTGGTTGAGTTCATCGCTTTGCTTGTTCTTCTTTCCAGGCCTGGCAAACCTCTTGGGCTTCCGCATACCAATCCTCTCCGAAGCGTCGTACCAGGGCTGTTTTGCAAAAGTCCAGGACATTGGTCTGACTCGCTGCACCGCAAGATCGAGCGCCATCGCAAATCTTCCATTGGTGCACATTCAAAGCCGAAAAATCTTGGAGTTCTTTGATCCGGATCGGATACAAATGACATGAAATTGGCTTGGGCCAATTGGTTTCTCCACGCCGCCATGCCTGCTCAAAAGCGCATTTTGCCGTGCCGTTCGGGTCAAATGTGGCGTAAACGCATTCCTTGCCATTGATGATGGGCGTCACATAGTCGCCATCTCCATCCACTTCAAACAAACCAACTTGCTCGATGACCTTCATGGCCTCAGGACGTAAATGCGGTTTGATCACATCAAAAACTTCTTCAATTTTTTCGAGCTCATCCTCCGTCAGTGGTGCTCCACTTTCTCCCTCCACACAGCAAGCGCCCTTGCATTTGGAAAGGTCACATGCAAACATGGCTTCAAAAACGTCCTCTGAAATCAGTGTATCTCCCAATGCAATCATGCAAGCGAAATTAAATCGAACAACTCGAACCACCGCAACAAGAACAGGAAGAGTTAACTTTGATACCATGAGGAACGGGTGGCAAAACGGGAATCGTGTGGTTCGGGATCGATGGCGGCGAATGCAACCGCTTAACGCAAAACGAATCCAAAATGCCTGGGCTTTGCATCAGGGCTATAAAGCCATGCAAAGAGGGAAAACAGTTCCTCAAAAAGCTTGGCCAATGAGCCTAAGTGTCGAGCCAACCACTTCTTGCAACTTACGATGTCCCGAATGCCCATCGGGTTTGCGGTCATTTACACGGCCCACGGGCATGCTGCAAACCGAGTTGCTCGCCGAATTGATGAAAGAAGTTGGGCCTCGCCTGGCCTACCTCAACCTCTATTTCCAAGGAGAACCCTACCTGCACAAAGGCATGGATGAATTGGTTCGCCTTGGCCGAGACCATGGGGTTTACACCTCAACTTCTACCAATGCGCACTTTCTGAGGCCTGAGCGTTGCGAAGCGATTGTTGAATCAGGCTTGAATCGACTGATCATTAGCATTGACGGTACGACGCAGGACACCTATGAATCATACCGCATAGGTGGAAAACTTGAAAAAGTCATCGAAGGAACTGAAAATATGTTGCGGGCTCGGCGAAATTCAAGGAGCGGACTGCCCCATGTTGTTTGGCAGTTTTTGGTTGTCGGACCCAACGAACATCAACTCGATGAAATCGAAGCCATGGCCAAGCAAATCGGCGTGGACGAATTGGTCGTCAAAACCGCCCAAATCGACGCTCCAGAAGATGGACATCCGTTGCTCACAAAAGATCCGGAACTCCGACGATACGACCGTGATGTTGAGGGAACCTGGACCATTCGAAATGCCTTTCGCGATGAATGCTGGCGAATGTGGCAAGGTTGCGTCATGACATGGGATGGCCGAATCGTGCCTTGCTGCTTTGACAAAGATGCGGAGCATGCCATGGGAACTTTTGGAGAACAATCATTCGAAAGCATCTGGTTCAGCCCTCAATACGATGCTTTCCGCGCTCAAATTTTTCATGCTCGTTCCAGCATTGAAATGTGCCAAAACTGTTCGGAAGGCAGCCATGTATATGCTTGAAAGAGGCGAGTAAAGGCTTTAACTTGTGGGCATGGCATCTTCCAATACCACCCCATTTCGCTGGCAACGCTGGATTTGGCCTGTGGTGATTGGAATTGCATCGACTGTTGCGGTTGCTTGGTGGTGGTTGCGGCAAGAAATCATTGACCCCATCACTCAGCTTCCAATTCACCCACTGGATTTGTTGCGTTCTTTTTCCTGGAGTACCAGAGCTAGTGCTGCAACCATTGGGTTGCTCATTTGCATCATTTTACGCGATTTGGGCTACATCTACCGGCTGCGTATTTTATCTCAAGGGCGAATGAGTTGGCGCCAATCTTTCGATAGCATCATGCTTTGGGAACTCGCTTCGGCCTTGACCCCTAGTGTTGTTGGTGGATCTGCAGCAGCTGTTTGGATCTTAAAACGAGAAGGCATGCGATGGGGAAAAAGCCTCGCAACCGTATTCGCAACTGCATTGATGGACGAACTCTTTTACCTGCTCGCAGTGCCATTGATGTTTGGCATCGCTGTGCTTTCTGATCATGCCATTTTTCCTGCCATAGCGGCCGATATTGGTGGTGTTGAGGGAAGTCTGGCGGGGCTCTTCGGCGTGGCCTATGTCTTCATAGGATGCTTGACAATGATCATTTTGTGGGGCTTGATCTTGCGCCCACAAACCACCCACAAAAACCTCATACGTGGGAGTGAATGGAAAACCCTTCGCAAATGGAAACCCCGCATCGCCAGATGGGCAGATGATTTATTGGAAGCCTCTGAGGCAATGCGGCATTCCACACGTGCCTTTTGGGGCAAAGCTTTTCTCGCCACCTGTGCAAGTTGGTGCGCTCGATTCGCAACGCTTAATATGGTGTTTCTAATTTTTTACAGCAGCGTCCCACATGCCGCATTGATCGCCCGGCAACTGGTTTTGTGGTTGGTGCTGACCATCAGTCCAACACCGGGTTCTTCAGGTGCTGCTGAACTCGGCTTGTCGGCAGTAACCTCAGATCTCATGGGAATCGCATACATGGCTGTTGTTGTATTAATCTGGCGCATCGCAACGTATTTCTTATACCTCGTTCTCGGTGCATTCGTGCTCCCGCGATGGCTCCTGAAGACACGAAATCAATCACCGCAACGGGAACCGATTGCGGCGGCTTAACTTTGACCTAACTATGAAAGCAAACAAACAAATTGGCAAAGGCACCCGAGCGGTCCATGCTGGGGTGGAACCGGACCCATCAACCGGGGCGATTATGACGCCAATCTTTCAGACCTCGACTTACATTCAAGAGGCTGTGGGAGTCCACAAAGGGTGGGAATATTCTCGAAGCTCCAATCCTACACGTGCCGCTCTAGAATCGGCTTTCGCGGAACTCGAAAGTGGAACGCACGGCCTGGCTTTTGCTTCTGGTTTGGCTGCGATTGATGCCGTCCTCAAGACCTTGAAGCCCGGAGATGAAATCATCGCTGGCCAAGACTTGTATGGCGGTACTGCCCGATTGTTTCGCACCAATCACGCGCCCATGGGGCTGGTCTTTCATTTCATAGACACGCAAAAGCCTGAATTGGTGGAAGCTGCGATGAACGATCGCACCAAATTGGTTTGGCTCGAGAGTCCGACCAATCCGTTGATGCAAATCACTGACATTGCTGCCATTGCTCGGATAACGAATCCACGAGGTGTGCTTTTGGCAGTAGACAACACGTTTGCTTCTCCAATGCTTCAGCGACCATTGGAACACGGTGCAGACATAGTGATGCACTCTGTCACCAAATACATGGGCGGTCACAGTGACGTCGTCATGGGTGCATTGATCACCAAGGATGAGACGGTTGACGCTGCTTTGCGCACCATTCAAAACAATTGCGGAGCAATTGCTCAGCCCTTCGATTCATTCCTCGTGCTGCGAGGTCTCAAGACATTGCACCTCCGCGTTGAAAGACATTGCCTGAACGGCAAGAAAATTGCCCACTGGCTCAAGGCCAATCCAAATGTTGGAAAAGTATACTGGCCAGGTTTTGAGGATCACCCTGGGCATGAAATTGCCGCGCGCCAAATGGATGACTTCGGTGGCATGATCGCTTTCGAATTGGCCGGAAATAACTTGGATCAGGCCATGAAATTTGCAGCCACAACGGAGCTCTTTGCATTGGCTGAATCCCTTGGCGGTGTGGAATCATTGATCGAACACCCTGCGGCGATGACACATGCAAGTGTGCCCGCTGAGATTCGCGAAGAATTGGGGATTTCAGATGGCTTCATCCGACTCAGCGTTGGTGTGGAAGATGCTGATGATTTGATCGCAGATCTCGATCAAGCGATGCGAAAAGTAATGGGTTAAACGATGGCACAAATCAAGTCCTCCATCCCCTCTGAACACATGGCCGTCATTGGTGCAGGCCTGGTCGGAAGTCTTTGGGCACTGATGTTGGCCCAGCGTGGTCATCGTGTGGACATTTACGAACGACGACCAGATCCAAGAGTAGGTTCATACAAGGGTGGAAGGAGCATCAACCTTGCGCTCAGCAACCGAGGATGGCGTGCGTTGGAAAAAGCGGGGATTGCGGAAGAAGTGCGAAAAATCGCGCTGCCCATTACCCATCGGACCATGCATGCCACAGATGGAGCATTGACGAGACAGCCTTATGGACTTCCCAATGAGAAAGGATTGTTCGACGATCCCCAATGCATTTATTCCGTTTCCCGGGGATTGCTCAACAAACTGCTCGTGGAAAAAAGCGAAGCACACCGTGATGTGGCCTATCATTTCGGTCAACAATGCGAAGACGTTGATTTGGAGCAAGCGCGCGTGACCCTGCGCAACCGTGATGGTCAACAAAACGAGCAAAAATTCGACCGGGTATTTGGAACCGATGGTGCGTTCAGTGCTGTCCGACAAAAAATGACCCGCACCGATCGATTCGACTTTGAACAGCGCTATTTGACACATGGTTACAAGGAAATCGAGATGAGGCCTATGGCCAACGGCGACTTCAAAATGGAATCAGACGCCTTGCACATTTGGCCCCGTGGTGAATTCATGCTCATGGCCCTCCCCAATCCAGATGGAACCTTTACATGCACTGTATTTGCTCCCTACGATGGGGAAAATGGATTGAACAATTTGGAGGACGAAGGTCGCGTGCGCAATTACTTTGAATCGCACTTTGCAGATGTCATTCCACTGGTACCTGATTATGCAGATCAATGGCTAGCCAATCCGACCAGCTCACTTGTCATGACCCGTTGCAACCCTTGGCACAAGGGGGAACGAATTTGCTTGATGGGAGACTCTGCACACGCTATTGTGCCCTTCTATGGTCAAGGGATGAACAGTGGAATGGAAGATTGTTCCGTCTTGAGTGAATTGATGGATGAAATGTCCGGCGCCTCCGACTGGAGCAATGTTTTGGAGCAGTACTCAGCAGCAAGGAAGCCTTCCGGAGACGCAATTCTCGAGCTCGCTCTCCGAAATTACATCGAGATGCGCGACAAGACTGGAGACCCGCGTTTCCTTTTACGTAAAAAAATCGAAGCGCAAATGGCCGTCCACTACCCGGGGAGATGGTTGCCACTGTACTCACAAGTTACTTTCAGCCACACCCCTTATGAACAGGCGCTGGCTGCAGGAAAACGGCAAGATGACATCATGGAGTCCATTTTGGATCGGCCTGGACTATCCGAAAATTGGAATACACCTGCACTCTTTGAGGAAATCATCCAACGCTGGGAAACAACAGCATGAACAAAATCGGTCCTTTCCGGAATAAATTCGGGGCGATTGGGGCGCTTTTGATAGCATTCCTTGGCCTGACACATCAAGCCTGTGCACAATCTAACCAGCTCTTTGATGCACAACGCAACCAATTTCGAGGCAATGGATTGACCCTTGGGGCCGGCGTCCATTGGCTTCATCCCAATCCACAAGAAGCGGTTTCGGTGCTCACAGTCGTCAACGAACTTGACCAAATTGACACCCTTCACACTGGACGATGGGATCACCAAGGCTCCATGGGTTTAAGGTTAGGCGTGGGATTTTGGCACGTGGCCAAACGCCCCATTCTCTGGGACCGTGTTAGCATTCAATTGGAAGGAAGCAAACACCAAGCGACTTCTATTTTTACAGGAGCCATAGCTGACTCCGTCGGTGTTTTGGTTTCTGACACATCATCGGATGTCAGCGCAGCCGGCATCGTCTCCGAACTCACCCTTCGCTTTCATCGCGCCATTGAAATAAAGCCTGATTTCTTTTTGGAGGCACAGATGGGAATAGGATGGGATGCCGAGTGGGCCGTTGATTTCGAGCGAACTGGACCTGTAAATCGTTTTGTGGACCGGCCTGAACCCGCTCGCCACCGATTGGCCTTGGAGTTGGGTCTTGGAGTTGGAGTGAGAACCCGAGCAGGTCGCTACTTGCGCATCATTGCCCAGACTGACGCCCTGCAACTAATGCCACTGGCAGCAGATGGCGGAGGACGCATTGACCGCTACGAAGGCACTTTTAAATCTGCACATCTGACCCTTCAATGGGATTTTCTCCATGACAAACCCGACATCTCTTGCGCGGGGAAAAATTTAGGCAACGAAGCGATGCCGCTGTTCAATCCTGCCATGCAGCGGAAAATGAAAAAGACGCGCCGCAAGGGCTGAACCAATCTTATTCGGATCGTTCAGCACACAGTTCCACCAAGACTTTGGATGAGTCTGCGGGGTGCAAGAATGCAATTACTTTCTGATCAGCACCCTCTTTTGGTCCGCTCACCAGCCGATAGCCGAGCGATTTAAGACGTTGAATTTCATCATTCAAATCATCCACTGCAAAGGCGAGGTGGTGCAAACCTTCTCCCCGTTTCTCAATGTGTTTTGCAATCGGACCATCAGCAGAAGTAGACTGCAACAACTCCACTTTGCTCTCCCCAGTTTGAAAAAAACTCACGTTCACAGATTCCGAAGGCACACTTTCGCGCTTGAAGGCTGGTTTCCCGAGAATGTCCTCGAAAATGCGCTCTGCCGACTCCAAGTCTCTAACGGCAATGCCGATGTGTTCGATTCGTTTCATAATCATTCGCGTGTGTTTCAAATGTACAGCATGATTTGAGCGCTGCTGTCCTAAATTCGCCGCATGTCAAATGAACACAACGAATGGATGCCACTCAATCTGTCGGGAAAAACCGCGGTGGTGTGTGGTTCAACGCAGGGCATCGGCTGGGCTGCGGCTTCGCATCTTGCGGGATTGGGCGCGCGAATCGTCCTGCTTGCGCGGAATGAGCAGAGGCTCAAAGAAGCGCATGCCAAGCTTCCAGGAAACATCGATCACGGATTCGCGGTAGCTGATTTTAGCAAGCCGTCGAACGTTCAAGAAGCCATCAAGAGAATTGTAGAAAAAGAGCCCATTCACATCCTCGTCAACAACACGGGAGGTCCCGCTGGAGGTCCTATCGTCGATGCTGAAATTGACGCCTTCCGAAATACCTTTGAACAGCACCTCGTCTGCAATCAAATCTTGGCTCAAGCTGTGCTACCCGGCATGAAATCTGCTGGGTACGGAAGGATCATCAATGTCATCAGCACGAGCGTGAAACAACCACTGCCAAATTTGGGCGTGAGCAACACCATCCGGGGCGCTGTTGCCAGTTGGGCAAAAACATGGGCGAATGAAGTGGGGGTTCACGGAATAACGGTGAATAACGTCCTTCCTGGCGCTACCAACACCGCTCGACTGGATCAAATCATTGAGAACAAATCAACCAAGACAAATACCTCTTCTGCAGAAATTCGACAGCAAATGGCGAATGCTGTGCCCATGAAACGCACTGGAAATCCCGAAGAAGTGGGTCGCGCCATCGCCTTTTTAGCCTCTCCCTCAGCGAGTTACATATCAGGTGTGAATTTACCTGTAGATGGAGGCCGAACTTCTTCCTTGTGAATTAGCTTTGTACCGCTAACGTTAATAGACACGTTGATGACCCATTCTCTCCACGAGCAGGTTCAGAACTTCATGAATGAAGTCGCCTCTCAAAATCCGCATGAACCTGAGTTCATCCAAGCGGTCCAAGAAGTTGCCGAAACCGTCATTCCTTTTATTGCCAATCATCCAAAGTATGCGGAGGAAAAAATCCTCAAGCGCATGGTGGAACCCGAACGTGTGATCATGTTCAGGGTGCCCTGGATGGATGACCATGGAAATGTGCAGGTCAATCGCGGGTACAGAGTTGAGTTCAACTCCGCGATTGGTCCCTACAAAGGAGGGCTTCGATTCCATCCGACTGTCAACTTGAGCGTCCTGAAATTTTTGGGCTTCGAACAGGTGTTTAAAAATAGCTTGACCACGCTTCCCATGGGAGGAGGAAAAGGCGGTGCCGATTTCAATCCCAAAGGAAAATCAGATCGTGAGGTCATGCAATTCTGCCAAAGCTTCATGACCGAGTTGTCGCGGCACATCGGCCCAAACACAGATGTTCCCGCTGGCGATATTGGCGTCGGTGGCCGAGAAATTGGATACATGTTTGGTCAATACAAGCGGCTAAGAAATGAATTCACAGGCGTTTTAACAGGCAAGGGCCGCAATTGGGGTGGATCTTTGATCCGTCCAGAGGCCACCGGGTACGGAGCTGTATACTTTGCCGCTGAAATGCTTGGCACCAAAGGAGAAGATCTTTCGGGCAAAGACGTGGTCATTTCCGGATCAGGAAATGTCGCGCAGTATGCTGCAGAAAAAGTGATTCAAATGGGAGGCAAGGTGCTGACCATGTCAGATTCCGGAGGATTTATCCATGACTCAAATGGCATTGACGAGGCGAAACTGGCCTGGGTTATGGATTTGAAAAATGTCCGTCGAGGGCGGATTTCAGAATACACAGACGCCCATCCTGGATCAACTTATCACGCTGGAGAACGTCCTTGGTCCATCAATTGCGATGCCGCGTTCCCTTGCGCTACTCAAAATGAATTGGAAGCGGCTGACGCATCGAAACTCGTTTCCAATGGCTGCATGGTTGTAGCGGAAGGAGCAAATATGCCAAGCACACCAGAGGCCATTGAGGCGTTTCAAGCTGCAAAGGTCTTATTTGCCCCGGGCAAAGCCTCCAACGCTGGTGGCGTGGCTACAAGTGGCTTAGAAATGTCCCAAAACAGCCTGCGATTGAGCTGGTCGCGGGAAGAAGTGGACCAACGGTTGCTAACCATCATGAAAGACATTCACAAACAATGTGTCGCCTACGGAAAAGATGCGGACGGCTACGTTGATTACGTGAAAGGTGCAAACATCGCTGGTTTCGTGAAAGTTGCGGATGCAATGATCGATCAGGGAATCGTCTAATCGACACCCGATAAGGCGTTATCTTTGACGCATGATTACTGGATTCCAACACCTGCACAGCGCAATGCGCTGGGTTGTACTCGCCCTTATTGTCGTTACCATCTTTAAGGCTTGGTCGGCCAAACGCAACGGAAGCGGATTTTCCGCTGGTCAAGCAAAACTTGGCTTGTTCTCCATGATCAGCCTGCATGTGCAATTGCTTCTGGGGCTTGCACTTTACTTCATGAAAGGATGGGCTGGCCTGTTGGGATCACCGGGAGTGATGTCGTCCACGGTCATGCGGTTTTTTACCGTTGAACACTTGGTCGGCATGCTCATAGCCATTCTATTCGGCACTTTGGGACATAGCCTTGTGAAGCGAGCCAATACGGACGAGTTGAAGAATCAGCGGCAATTGCGTTACTTTCTCCTTGCATTCGTGGTAATCATCGCCAGCATCCCTTGGCCGATTCGACCAGGTTTTGAAGCTTATGGTTGGTTCTAAATTGGATGATTTCGGAACATTGAAGCGCACTCGCCTGCTTGTGGGCGTTTTGTCCATCTTGATGCTGACCCAATGTGGCTCGAGCGAACCTCCTTCGGAACAGAATTCCAAAGCGACCAATCAGCCCTCATTCGCAGCGATCAAGCGAGCCTACACCATGAAATGTTCGCTTTGCCATGGGAACGACGGCAAACTCATGGCCTCCAAGGCACCCGATCTCAGCGAATCAAAAATGAGCCTGGAAGAACGTGTTGCAATCATCTCGTACGGAAAAGGAACGATGCCTCCTCAGAAAGGCATACTCGATGCCGCAACCATACGCGGTGTAGCGGCTTATATTGAAGAATTCAGGGACTGACTCGATCATGCTAGACAAAAAGAAATCGCACTCCACTGCTCCGGAACCCGAAACGTGCATCTTGATTGGTTTGATCACAGGAAGAGAATCGCGGGACACGGTTGAGGAACACCTCGAGGAATTGGCGTTTTTAGCCACCACTGCTGAAGCAACTTCTCTTAGAACCTTTGTTCAAGGGTTGGATCGGCCCGATACACGGACTTTCGTGGGCAGCGGAAAACTCCAAGAAATCAAAGAATTCGTAGAAGACAAGGACGTAGACATGCTCATTTTTGACGATGAGCTGAGTCCAACGCAATTGAGAAACATCGAGCGTGAAATCCCCGAACGAAAAATCCTCGATCGGCCGAATCTAATCCTGGACATTTTTGCCCAGCGAGCGAGAACCGCCCATGCCAAAACACAGGTAGAGTTGGCCCAATACCAATACCTTTTGCCACGGCTGACCAACATGTGGACGCACTTGCAAAAGCAAAAAGGTGGAATCGGTATGAAAGGCCCTGGCGAGAAGGAAATAGAAACGGACCGCAGAATCATTCGAGACCGTATCTCACACCTCAAAAAGGAGTTGAAGTCCATCGATAAGCAGATGTCCACTCAACGTGGAAATCGAGGCGCTTTGGTGCGCGTGGCCCTTGTCGGTTATACCAATGCCGGGAAAAGTACTTTGATGACCTTGATCTCAAAGAGCAAGGTTTTCGCCGAAGACAAGCTGTTTGCAACGCTCGATACAACGGTCAGAAAAGTGGTCCTTCAAAATCTCCCTTTCCTGCTCAGTGATACCGTCGGATTCATCCGAAAACTACCTCATCAACTGATCGAAAGCTTCAAGTCCACACTGGACGAGACAAGGGAGAGTGACTTGCTACTGCACGTCATCGATGTGAGCCACCCGCAGTTCGAAGAACACCTCACCATCGTTGAAAGCACCTTGGCTGAAATTGGCAGCGATGACAAACCTTCGATGATTGTCTTCAATAAAATTGATCGGTTGGAAGAGGATCCGTTTGGCCCCACCCGCGAAGATCAAATCGCAGGATTGAGGGAACGCTTCGAAAGCGTTGATCGCGATGTGATGTTTATTTCAGCGGTTCAAAAGACCGGACTCGACGAATTGCGCCATAAAGTATTCGAAGCCGTCAAAGAGATTCACATCAAACGATACCCGTATCACAACTTTCTTTATTGAATGCGATCATGCAGGGTGGGAGTTGCTCTGAGTTTGCGACATTTGCACCATGGCAGCCATCCGACAAGAAAAAGTAGCCGAACTGATTCGGCGAGATTTGAGTGTTTTGTTTCAGCAAAATAGCAGTTCTTGGTTTGCAGGAATGTTCATATCCGTGACGCAAGTTCGGATGTCACCCGACTTAGGTTTAGCCAAAGTCTACCTTAGTTTCATGGCGGTGCCTGACAAAAAAGTAGCTTTAGAAGCTGTAAGACAAGAGGGATGGCGGGTGCGAAAAGCCTTGAGTGATAAAATTGGGAAGCAAGTCCGTGTCATTCCTGAGCTCAATTTCTATCTGGATGACAGCATTGATTATTACGAGTCAATCAACAATGCGCTGAACCAATAAAGCCCGACGTGAAACTTCCACTACGTCTCGCATGGCGCTATGCCTCGGCACGTCGGTCCAAGAGCCTGACCCACCTCATATCAGGCATCTCAATGTTTGTCATCGCCGCGGTGACAGCGGCAATGATTGCAATCCTGAGCGCTTTCAATGGAATTGAGGAGGTCGTATCCGACTTATTTGGCACGCTTGACGCACCAGTCGCCGTTGTTCCCCTCACGGGCTCTTCACTCCCTGAGAATGCGGGAGTTTGGCTTGAAAAATCATTCGGTCCAGACTCTGAAAACCCTTTGATTTTTGCCGCAGCACCGGTCATTGAAGGGGAGGCCATTGTGTCTTGGGCGGGAAACCAACCCCATGTCTGCGCGGTGTTGGCATTTGACTCCACATTGCTCAAGACCACACCCATCGCATCTGCCGTCCGTTCAGGTGATTGGAATCATGACTGGAACCAGTCGCCCACCTGTTTGGTCTTGGGACTTGGCGTGAAAAACATCCTTGGATTAAATTCCATCCAAGACGAAGGACAACGCGCCTCACTCCTGCTTCGAGCACCCATTCCCGGAAAAAAACTTACACGCTACAAGGAAAAAGCCTTTCAGGCAGAACGCGCCTTTGCATGTGACGTATTCTCAATCAATGCCGAAATTGACCGCAAATACATCTTAGCACCTCTTGACTTTGCAAGGGAACTGTTTTCAAAAGATTCGACGGTCTCTCGTTACGAGTTGGGATTGGCACCTGGAGTCTCTGAAGATGTCGCTGCTCATGCAATCCGTGATGGACTGACATCCGAAGGTCTCGACTGGACTGTGCGCACCCGTTCGGATAAAAACAAGCTTATCACGCAAACCAATCGTGCCGAAAAATGGGCCACGTTTGTCATATTGAGTTTCATCCTCGTCGTTGCAGCTTTTAACGTCATGGCGTCGTTGACAATGATGCTGTTGGACAAACGACAGGACATGGAGGTCCTGAATGCAATGGGACTAACAGGCTGGAGGCTCGAACAGGTCTTTGCACTTCAGGGTGTAATGATCAACACCATTGGTGGTGTTTTCGGCGCAGCAACCGGAATCCTACTGGTGCTCGGTCAACAACATTTTGGTTGGGTCAAACTCCAAGGTTCTGTGATTCCGTCCTATCCCGTTTCACTGGAAATGCTGGACGTCGCAGGCACACTCTCCATCGTCGTAATCATCGGCGGAATCGGGTCAGGATGGATGGTTCGCAACCTCGTCCACCGCTTCATTTAATCGATTCCTGAGCACTAGAATTAAACGGCTTTTTCAAACGGCATGGTTGCCAAGGTATCCAGTTTATCACGGATAGCGTCTACCTCATCCATGGTCACCAAGTCCAATCGGTGCGACTTGAAATCTTTTAGCCCTTTGAAGTAGTTGGCATAATGACGGCGCATTTCCACAATGCCCAGCCGCTCGCCTTTCCACGCGACACCCTTATCAAAATGCTCCCGAGCCACCGCGACACGTTCTTGCATGTCAGGCGGATCGAGGATTTCGCCAGTGGCCATGTAATGTTTGATCTCACGGAAGACCCAAGGCGCGCCAATGCTCGCCCGTCCAATCATGATTCCGTCAATTCCGTAGCGTTCCTTGTACTCAACTGCCTTTTGAGGAGAGTTGATGTCGCCGTTTCCAAAGACGGGAATCTGCATCCGTGGATTGTTCTTGACCTCGGAAATGAGGCTCCAATCAGCCTCGCCTTTGTACATCTGTGCGCGTGTTCGGCCATGAATACTAATGGCTTTGATGCCGACGTCCTGGAGCCGCTCTGCTACCTCTACGATGAACTTGGATTGATCGTCCCAGCCAAGCCGTGTTTTGACGGTGACAGGAAGCGATGTGCTGTTGACGATTTCTTTGGTCATGGCCACCATCTTAGGAATATCCTGCAGGATGCCCGCTCCAGCTCCTTTGCATGCGACCTTTTTCACAGGGCAACCGTAATTGATGTCAATGATATCCGGTTGCGCTTGCTCCGTAATGGCGGTTGCTTGGCGCATCGACTCGATTTCACTTCCAAAAATCTGGATGCCAACAGGACGCTCGTATTCGAAAATATCCAGCTTCGCTCGGCTTTTGGCTGCATCGCGAATCAATCCTTCTGAACTGATGAACTCCGTGTACATCAAATCCGCCCCGTATTTCTTGCACAAGGCACGAAACGGCGGGTCGCTCACATCTTCCATGGGCGCCAAAAGCAGAGGAAATTCTGCAATATCGATGTCTGCTATGCGGACCATTTTATCTTTCGGGTGGACAATTCCGCTCAATCCACGAACTTGCGGTTTGGAATTCTCCGACTGCAAAATTAAGCCATGATCCGAACCGCCTTTCAAACGATGCACCCTTTTGGGCAATTGATTTTCTTTTTTTGCATGGTGCTCGTAGGAATGGCCCTAGCCTCTGGAGGGGGATTTGCAGCTCTAGCCGCCCTTCAAGGACATTCTGTGGAGCAAGCAATGGCCTTTGCGAACGATGCTGCGTCTGATGAAGGAAAGATCTACAACCTCATCATCAACGGCGTCAACCAGCTGGTCTCTTTTGGCCTCATGGCCTGGATCGCTCAAAAGTTGTTTGCAGGCAGAACATTTCTGAATCTGCGGGCTCCAAAGCCAGGGTGGTGGCTTTGCGCTTTTGCCATGGCCTGGGCTGTTCAACCGTTGATTGATCTGACGTTTCGAGCCAACGGACTGCTGCTCGAGTTTATGCCCGAAACCCTTGCTGAATCAATCAATCACTATGAGGCGGTAGCGGCTCAAGTCACCGCATCATTGCTCACTTTTGATGCCGCTTGGCAATTCCCAGCAACGATCATTACTGTGGCCTTGCTCCCCGCAATCTGCGAAGAATTCGCCTTTCGCGGAATCATTCAACCGCTCACTGCACGTTGGACCAACAACATCCATGCAGGCGTCTGGATGGGGGCTTTTTTATTCAGTGCCATTCATCTGCAATTCCACGGATTTTTGCCACGGATGATCATTGGAGCGGGACTTGGATACCTCGTCGTCTACAGCGGAAGCCTCTGGCCGGCTATTGCAGCGCACTTCTTCAACAATGCCGGAGCCATCGTGATGGCCGCGGTTTACGGAGAAGCGTTCATCCAAGAAGAGATGAATGCAAGTGGCACTTGGGAATTGGGTGATTACGCCTTTGCTGCCGTGGCATTGGCCATTGGCATCTATGGAATCCGCTGGATTCGAAGCCACTCACAATGGCCTGAAAAACACCCTGCTTGTTAATCAGTCTTTCGAGAAGCCGTCAACAAAAGCACGAGCGATCAACAAGTCCTCCGGGGTGGTGATTTTGATGTTTTGGTAATCTCCCTCCACGAGGTGAATGGAATGTCCCGCGTATTCAAAGACGCTCGCATCATCGGTAAATTCCTCTCGAAATCCCGCCCCATATGCTGACTTTAGCAATTGAATATCAAAGCATTGCGGTGTTTGCACCGCGCGCAATCTCTCCCGAGTGACTGCATGTGAACCCGCACCATGCACTTCCCGGATGCTGTCTTTGACCGGAACTACCGGAACAGCTGAGCCTGCGTCTGCTGCCGTATTGAAACAATTGCGAATCGTGTCTTTCGCAACAAAAGGTCGCACAGCATCGTGGATTCCGACCACTCCTTCATCGGGCAATGCATTGAGTCCATTCAGGACGGAATGCCAGCGTTCTGCACCGCCTATTACCACGTGATTTACACCTGCAGGCCCGTGCTTCTCCTCCAAATTGTGAAAGTCCTGCACCAAGCTTTTATGCAAGACCAGAACCACTTCCAATTGATCTCCCAAGGCTGCCCGGAAGCGCTGAAGGGTCCACCACATAAGCGGTCGACCCTTCAACAAGATAAATTGCTTTGCAACTGGCTGCTGCATGCGCGTTCCGGTTCCTCCGGCAACTAGGATCAAGTGTTGCTTCACCCGCGAGCAGCTTGAAAGCGTTCCGCAACAGCATTCCAATCAATGACATTGAAGAATGCTGCGATATAATCGGGGCGCCGATTTTGGTAGTTGAGGTAGTAAGCATGCTCCCATACATCCAATCCTAAAACTGGTGTGCCTCCGCAACCCACGCCTTCCATCAGCGGATTGTCTTGATTGGCAGAAGAGCAAACAGCCAACTTTCCATTCTTCACGCACAACCATGCCCAGCCCGAACCAAAACGCGTCCCTGCAGCTTGAGCAAAAGATTGCTGGAATTTTTCCATTCCGCCGAGATCTGAATCAATGGCTGCAGCCAAATCGCCACTTGGTGCACCTCCTCCATTAGGAGACATGATGCTCCAGAACAAGGTGTGGTTGTAGAAGCCTCCTCCATTGTTTCGGACACCGGCGTGGTCCGCGTGCTGTGCGAGCAACTCTTCAATGGATTTTCCTTCCATTTCAGTGCCAGCGATTGCAGCATTTAATTTGCTCGTGTAGCCAGCATGGTGCTTTCCGTGGTGGATTTCCATCGTGCGTGCATCGATGTGCGGTTCAAGTGCGTCGTATGCGTAAGGCAGTGCGGGTAGTTCAAAAGCCATGTTATGATGTATTAATATTTGTTGTTGTCCAGTTGCAAAGATAATTGACCTTCGATGACGACCACAGCATCGGTGTGCTGAAGCCAATGAATCGCCGTTGTAAATTCTTGGTCGAATTGAACAGAGTGCTCGTGAAATGCTGCCTCGCCAAAGGCATTGCGGAGAACTTGGGAAGCAAAACGCTGTTCCAAAGCCGCTCGTTCTGCAGCCTGCAGGGTCGGGATTTCAAAATCATTTTCGCGTGCAGCAGCCATCAAATGGTTCCATCCTTCGACCTTCCAAAGGTCAGCACTCGCTGATTCAACTTCGGTTGCAAACCATTCATTGCGGTGTGCGTCCACAAAAGAAAAAGCTGCATCACGCAACACTCCCGACCAACTCAGGTCCGACATGAAGCTTGATAAGCCGGCTGTATCCAAAGGGATGAATACATCTGGCGTAATTCCTCCCAAACCTTGCACCACTTTGCCTTTTGGAGTCTGAAATGTCAAGGAATCTGCGTCCAGCTTTAGAATGCTATCCTCTTCAAACAGCTCACCTCGTTCATAACGCATGAAGTAGTCGTCGGCATATTCAATGTCTGATCCGTATGGTTTTTGAATCGCTCTGCCTGTTGGCGTATAAAACCGCGCCACCGTGAGTCGCAATGCCCCGAGGTTGGAAATTGAAAACTCTTCTTGGACCAAGCCCTTCCCAAACGTTCGCCTGCCAAGGATTATTCCGCGGTCATGATCTTGGATGGCACCCGCAAAAATTTCACTCGCAGATGCCGATGATTCATCCACCAAAACGGCCAAATCCCAATCCGCCCATCTTCCATCCCGTCGTGTTTCATAGGTGCGTCGAGGCACATGCTCTCCTTCGGTGTAGACCACCAATTGACCTTTCTTTAAAAAAGATTCAACCATCGGAACAACGGCATTCAAATATCCGCCACCATTGCCCCGCAGATCTACAATTACTTGATTCACCCCTAATTGATCCAGCTTGACCATTGCGTCTTCAAACTCCTCCGCAGTGTTCTGTGCAAAGCGAACGACCTTGATATAACCGCAATCGGAATCGATGCCAAAAGCGGATACAACACTGTGGATGGGAATCCGGTCTCTTTTCAATAGAATTTGCTCCAGCCCTTCGCCCCTCGGCACACCCACGCGAACCTTTGTATTTCTTGGCCCTTTCAGCAACTCCATCACTTTTCGATTGTTCAGTTCAGGCCCCGATATGGCAACTGAATCTACCTGCAAAATGCGGTCACCAGCGCGCACGCCTGCTTTTTCTGCTGGCCCCCCTGAAATCGCTGCCACCACCATAAGCGTGTCATCCTGAATAATGAATTCAACACCTATGCCTTCAAAATTACCTTCCATTGGTTCGGCCATTTCAGCCAATTCCTGGGATGATAAAAACAACGTATGAGGATCCAATTCATTCAACACCGCTTCGAGAGCAATTTGCTCCAACTCATCCCTCATCACAGGGTCAACATACGTTTGTTCCACGCGATCTAGAACCCCGTTTAAGGCACTTCGAGGAGAGCCCGGCGCGAAGGTGCCTGCAGATTCTCCTCCCGAGAGGAGTCCTATCCACACCCCCAAAATTAGAACGATTGCAAATGCAAGCGGCTGCCAAGAAGGAGCTGCTTTGGGACGTGAGGTTTGGGGTGATGACGTTTCCATGTGCTAGTCAGGTTGTAACTGCTTTATGCACGTGGTTGTTCGAGATGCACCAAATCGACCCCCGCTTGTTGCAAAAACTCCAAGCCTTGAGCATCCTTGTATTCATTGCGATACACCAAGCGACTGATGCCTGCTTGGTGAATCAATTTAGCGCATTCTCTGCACGGTGAAAGCGTGATGTAAAGAGTTGATCCCACAGCACTGTTGTTCGATCGTGCCAATTTGGTAATCGCATTGGCCTCAGCGTGCAAAACGTACCAATGCGTTTCTCCTTCGTCGTTTTCGCACACATTGGGAAACCCGCTGGGAGAACCGTTGAAACCGTCAGCAATGATCATGCGGTCTTTGACAATAAGCGCGCCCACCTGCTTCCGCGTACAGTGAGAAAGTTGGGCCCATTCGGTTGCCATGCGCATGTACGCTTCGTCGTACCGTTGTTGCTTTAGTTCTTTGTCGTTCATCGTGGTGCGAAAAATGAGCATTTCCTTCCTGCAGTTGGTTGGTCATGCACCTGCATGATTCAGCTGCGTCCTTCAAAGTTAGGCTTCTGGGCCGGGGTTCGTAGCTTGCAGAACAGAAAGATTGATAAATGCGCATATACACCCGCACTGGAGATGATGGCACAACATCTTTGTTTGGAGGACAACGCCTGAACAAAGACGACATGCGCATTGAGGCATACGGCACATTGGACGAACTCAACGCGGCGATGGGCCTTCTTTGTTCTACTGATGGATTCGTTGCTGATTCTGACGGAGTGGCTTGGCTGCAGAAATTGCAATCCGATGTCTTCACATTGGGAAGTCATCTGGCAACCACTGACGAAGCGATGGTCAAGCACCTCCCCTCAATTCCGAAAGGGAGAATCCAAGAAATGGAAAACTGGATGGATGCTGTGAATCAATCACTACCAGAACTGAAAAATTTCCTCTTGCCGGGTGGACATCCTGCAATTTCCGCCTGCCACATTTGCCGGGTGACATGTCGACGGGCAGAAAGAAGAGTGATCACATTGGCTCGAGAGGACGCAGTGCCTGATGGTATTCTTCCCTACCTCAATCGACTGAGTGACGTCTTCTTCATGTGGAGCCGGCAACTGCACATGGCCCTTAATGTTGATGAGATCCCTTGGAAATCCGAAGATTGAACGCTTAAGTGCTCTAATTCAATCTTTTTTTGTTGATTCAGCACTCTTTTCTTGCATCTCATCGCGATTCTTCTATTTTTGCCCGCTCAAGAGCACAAACTATGTATTGGACACTCGAATTGGCTTCCTATTTAGAAGACGCGCCTTGGCCAGCAACCAAGGACGAGTTGATCGACTTCGCAATGCGAACCGGCGCGCCTCTGGAGGTGGTCGAAAATTTGCAGCAACTCGAAGATGAGGGTGATGCTTTTGAAACCATCGAGGACATATGGCCCGATTATCCGAGCAAGGAAGATTTCTTCTTCAACGAGGACGAGTACTAGGTACTTCCCATCCTCAAATAATCTTCAATTAAGTTTCAATTAAGTTTCAGTGCGGAGGCATGAATTGCTTCAACCCTTTGCGTGTAAACTTGCCATTGAGCCATTCCGGATCTAGCTCCGCTCCTAGCTTTTTGTAGAACCCAATAGCCGGTTCATTCCAGTCCAGCACCTGCCATTCCATTCTGCCGAAATTACGCTTCGCACATTCCTCTGCAACGGACTCGAACAAAGCCCGGCCAATCCCTTTGCCGCGGTATGAGTCCCTGACTACGAGGTCTTCCAAAAATCCACACTTTCCCTTCCACGTGCTGTACTTTGTATACCACAGCGCCATGCCCACAAGCGACCCTTCCCACTCAGCTACAACCAGTTCGAAAATAGCTTGGGGGCCAAAGCCGTCCAGTGTCAGTTGCTCCATCGTAGTCTCAACTTCATCTCCCGCTCTCTCGTAGATAGCAAGTTCAACAATAAGCGCATGCACTGCAGGCATATCTTCAGGTGTCGCAGAACGAACGACAAGGGCAGGAGAAACTTTCATTGAGGCAAAGGTAAGCAGCAGCACAGGCCTTACATTGGACATATGAATGCAAGTGACATCGGTGCCCTGGACGCCATCATCAGCATCGCCCTTGCTTGGGCCTTATACAGAGGGTTCCAAAAAGGCTTTATTGTTAAGATAGCCTCGCTATTTGCACTGGTTGCCGGCACATTCGCAGGGTTTCACGGGTCCGAAGGTTTAGCCGATTGGCTGAGCAAAGAAGTCGATTGGTCTGAAACTGGAGTCCAGTTGACAGCGTTCGTGCTAACCTTTATTTTGGTGGTGATTGGCGTGCACTTTCTCGCCAAAATCATAGAAAAAATGGTCGATCTCACTGCATTAGGGGTGATCAATAAACTCGCAGGATTGGCCTTGGGTGCCTTCCAGATGGTTTTGTTGCTCTCGATCACAACCTTCGCTCTTGACGGAGTTTTTGGTGCACGCAATTGGCTTCCCGATGACGCTGCTGAAGAATCTATTCTTTATCCGTTCGTCGAAACAGCCGTAGAGTTGGTCATTCCCGAAATGAACCGTGCCACCCCATGGGACGAGATTAGAGATCACATGCAAGACGGTGTCGAACGAATTCAAGACAAAGTCGAGGAAGGGATGGAGCGATTTGAGAACGCTCAACCTTAAATCGCAAAGAGCTTAAACATGAAAGACTTCGACGTTTTTCAACCCACGCCTAACGCCGACTTCAAGGAATCAATTCTGTGCTGAAGCATCTGCATGGCCTCGTCATAGCTGGATGCTTGTGCCAATGATGTTTTGTCCATTCGGACTGAAAAGTAGAATTTTATTTTTGGCTCTGTTCCGCTGGGTCTCGCCGTAACGATCGAACCATGCTCTGTGATCATTTGAATCACATTGGAAGAAGGCAGTTCGATTGGACGCGAAGTATTTTCAATCAAATTCGTTTGAGTTTGAGCCTGATAATCCCGCAATTCTACCACACGTTCATCTCCGAATTTAGCCGGAGGATTGGATCGAAACGTTTCCATTTGTTCCGCAATTTCTCTCTTACCGGCGCGTCCTTGTTTGGTTTGTGAAACCAGCGCTTCCAAATAAGCTCCGTGATTGCGGTGAATCCGCTCCAATCTTCCCAACATGTCCAGGCCTTCACGTTGTGCGGAATGGGCCATCTCACAAATCAAACACGCCGCTGCCACGGCATCTTTGTCTCGGACTGCATCTCCAATCATATAGCCATAGCTCTCTTCGCCTCCAACGACGAATCGCCCTTTGCCCTCTTGTTCTCTGATGGCAGCTGCAATCCACTTGAATCCGGTCAATGTCTCGTGGACATCCAATCCTGCTGACTTTCCTATTTCAGCCATCAAATCTGAGGTGACAATGGTCTTTGCGACAAAGTCAAAACCTGGCTTCAAAGTTCCATTCGCAGCGCGCCCATTGACGACATAGTCTACCAACAAAGCTCCTGTTTCATTGCCATTTAGCAAACGCCAGCCACCACTGGCTTTGGCATCTGGAACCGCAATCCCCACACGATCCGAGTCCGGATCTGTCCCCAAAACAAGCTGAGCATTGACTTCCCTTGCCAACTCAATCGCTGCAGATAACGCCGCACCTTCCTCGGGGTTTGGACTGTGCACCGTTGGGAAGTTTCCATCAGGAATCCGTTGGCTTTCCACGATGTGCACATTTCTAAAGCCCGCCTGGGCCAAAGCGGGAATCACCGATACTGATCCCGTTCCGTGCAAAGGCGTGTAAACAATCGGCAAGTCAGAACCATTTTCTATCAGGTTCTGATCCATGCGCAACTCCGTGACTGTTTGCAGGTACGCTTCGTCCACTGCTGAAGTCGTGATGTGAATGCGGCTTTGCGATGATTCGTCTTTGCCCCAACGCACCGCATTTGGCCCTTCCACGCCTCGTACTTCTTGGATGATTCCATGATCGTGGGGCGGAACGATTTGGCCACCATCATTCCAATAAACTTTGTAACCGTTGTACTCCTTTGGATTGTGGCTAGCGGTAATCACAATTCCTGATGTGCACTTCAAATGACGCACCGTAAAAGATAGCTGCGGCGTGGGCCGCAATGCTGGAAAAAGATGCACCTCGATTCCGTTGCCCGCCAGCACTTCAGCCGCAACTCGAGCAAATTCAGGACTGCCATTTCTGGAGTCGTGAGCAATGGCAACCCGAGCGTTCTGAGGCTGAGCCTTCAGAACATACTGAGCCAAGCCCTGCGTGGCCTGCGCTACCGTGTATCTGTTCATCCGGTTGGTCCCTGGCCCCATCAAACCCCTTAAGCCACCTGTACCAAATTCCAGGTCTGTGTAAAATGATTCCACAAGTTCTTCCCCATCAGCCTCCATCATATGCTTCACCTCCGAGCGAGTGCCAGCATCATAAGGCTCTTCCGTCCATGCCGCTGCCCGGTGTCTTGCCAATCCCTTCAGTTCTTCTGCGTTCATTTTCTCGTTCGTTTAAAGCACTTGCTGCATTTGATCTTTCCAATGTTGCGGCGATCGTCCCAAGGCCTGCATCAATGGATGAGGATCCAGATAAGAGTAAGCCGGGCGTTTCGCCGGCGTGGGATACGCATCCGAACCACAAGGAGTTGCATCAACATCCATTTTTTTATGTGCGAAAATGGCCATGGCGAAATCATACCACGTGGCTGGTCCCAATGTGCCGTAATGCCACATTCCGGGGTTTAGCAATTTTGGATCCTGAGCAACTTCCATGAGCATTGATGCCAATGGCCCTGCAGCTGTTGGAGCACCCAACTGATCGTCCACAATTTTGAGTGCTTTGCCTGAAGCTCCCAAACGAAGCATCGTCTGGGCAAAGTTTTGTCCCCGGGAATCGTAAAGCCAGGCGACTCGAAAAATCCAAAACTGACTTTGAGTTGCTCCCAAAAACGCCTCTGCAATCGCCTTTTCACCTTCCCACTTCGAATCGCCGTAAACACCTGTCGGTGCAGGAGCATCGTTTGTTCGGTACGGTTCATTTTGATCGCCTGAAAAAACATAGTCCGTACTTACATGAATCAGGTCAATCCCCTTTGCGGAGCAAATTCGGGCGAGATGTCCGACCCCGGTGGAATTCACTGCTCGGGCCAACTCAGCCTCTTCCTCTGCACGATCGACCGCGGTGTAGGCCGCTGCATTGATCACAACCTCCGGCTCGAACTTATCCAGAGCCTCTTGTATTGATGCTGAATTTGTGACATCCAGTAATTTCCGGTCGCACACAACCACCGAAGCTTCATCCGGCAAAACCAGCTCGCTCAACCGCGAACCCAATTGTCCATTCGCTCCAGTGATCAGTACTTTTCTCATGCTCAAATTTAAGATTTTTACGGTTGGAGGAGGTCAACCGTTGGAGCGCATCGCTTCGACTGGCTCCATCCTAGCTGCTCTCTTGGCAGGGGCCAGACCAGCCACCAAGCCCGAAGTAACTGCCACACTCAAAGCGATGATGATGCGCGAAGGTCGAACCACCATCACAAAACCAATATCAATGGCATTGACCAGAGCGACAATGCCTTCAATCGCCAGCAGCGCAAACAGAGCGCCGATGACACACAAAGCTACAGCTTCAAACAAAAACTGCATCAAGATAAAGGTGGACTTGGCGCCAATGGCTTTCTGAACACCAATGATCCGTGTTCGCTCCCGAACACTTACAAACATGATGTTCGCCACACTGAAACATCCTACCAGAATGGCGAAGATGCCGATAAACCAACCGCCGTATTCCACTTGTTGGAATATGGAATCCAAAATCGAGGTGAGCATACCAATTTGGTTGATTGAAAAATCTTCTACCTCCGAGGGACGCAACCGGCGCACCGAACGAAACTGCTGCACAATTTCATCAGAAAGTTCAGCCGTGCCAATTCCCTCTTTGGGCTTGACCATGATCTGGGTGCCCCGACCATAATCCATGATGCGATGACCAAATTTTGCAGGAATCACGATGGCACGATCGAAACCATCATTCACCATCGAAACCCCTTGCTTGGCGAAAACACCAACGATTTCCATCCGCTGACCACGCGCCTCGATCGACTCACCCAGTGGATTCGCTCTTCCTGTGAGTTCCATGGCAACATCGTATCCCACAACAGCAACGCTGCGTCCTGCAGCCACCTCAATCGGAGAGAAATATCGTCCGTTGGCTATGTCCAAAGCAATCACATCCTCATAGCCCTCAGAGACGGCAACCACTCCAACACCTTCCATTCGGCTATTTTGAGATTCAAGTGGCAAGGCAGCTTTTGATTGAAAAACCACATCTTGAGCCAACTCCAAGCGATCTGCCAGCAGATCCATGTCACTTAGGCTGACCTCCCTGCGCTGCACATATTTCCACCAAGGGTAATCCTCGCCAAAAGTCCAAGGCCATTTTTGGATAAAAAGAACCTCGTCATCCAAGATGTTAAAGGTGTTTTTCAATCCATCTTCAAGTGAATCCACCACAGCAAAAACAGCCGTAATCATGAAGATTCCCACCATAACCCCCAGCAGCGACAAAAATGTGCGCAAGCGGTTGGTAACAATGGCAGACCATGCAAATGCAAAACTTTCTCCAAGGAGGCGTAACCACAACATGTCAACAAAGCTAATTCGAGGTGCATGAAACGCGCTATGGTTTCAGGTTTAATTGTAATTTTGTGCCTTACCGATTCACTTTGAAACCCGCTGCATCATGAACGCACCACGTCGCATTCAATCCGCCCTCATTTCCGTTTTTCACAAAGAAGGTTTGGAACCCATCGTGAATGAGCTAAAACGACTTGGGGTCACCATTTATTCCACCGGAGGTACGCAGCTTGCGTTGGAAAAAATGGGAGCCGATGTTGTTCCTGTTGAAGATGTGACCAATTATCCGTCAATCCTTGGTGGCCGAGTGAAAACACTGCATCCCAAAGTATTCGGAGGCATTCTTAACCGAAGAAATTTTGAGGCTGATGTGGCACATATGGAAGAGTATGACTTACCGCATATCGACTTGGTCATCGTAGACCTCTATCCCTTCGAGCAAACGGTGGCGCAAGGTGGTTCGCATCACGATGTCATTGAAAAAATTGACATCGGTGGAATCTCACTGATTCGAGCGGCTGCAAAAAACTTTGAAGATGTGGTCATTGTGCCAAGTCAAGACGAATACAGCACGCTTCTTGAACTGCTTCAAAATGGGAATGGCGAGACCACACGAGAAGATCGTAAAAGCCTTGCAACGCAGGCGTTCCGAATCAGCTCCCACTACGATACGCGCATTCACGAGTGGATGCAAGGCGGCACCACGGTCAACGAACTGAACCTCTCTGAGCGCCTCTCGACCTCGCTTCGTTATGGCGAAAACCCGCACCAAGAAGGTCGATTCTTTGGAAACCTCAGCGCTTTGTTCGACCAATTGCATGGAAAACCGATGTCGTACAACAACCTTTTGGACATCGACTCAGCGGTTCAGCTGATGCGCGAATTCCAAGACGGCGACCCTACGTTTGCCGTTTTGAAGCACAACAACGCATGTGGGTTAGCCACACGTTCAACGGTGGCTGAAGCTTGGAAAGATGCGCTTGCAGGCGATCCTGTATCTGCATTTGGAGGTGTTTTGATTTGCAACAAACCCATCGATGCTATTACAGCCTCGGCAATGCACGAGTTGTTTTTTGAAGTGGCCATTGCCCCTGCCTTTGAACCGGACGCAATGACCATTTTGCAGCAAAAGAAGAACCGCATTTTGCTGGTGCAAAAACCTTGCAGCCCACAAGCGACAACTGTTCGTTCTGTCTTGAATGGTTACCTCGTCCAGCAATCAGACGCCAAAACTGAAAATGAAAACGATTTGAGCCGCGCAACCACGCATGCGGCAAGCGATGCTCAAGTCCAAGATTTGGTGTTTGCGATGAAAGTGGCGAAGCACACCCGGTCAAACACAATCGTGTTTGCCAAAGGTGGGCAATTGCTCGGCAGCGGAACGGGACAGACCAGTCGGGTAGATGCACTCAAACAAGCCGTCGTCAAAGCAAAGGCTTTTGGGTTTGATTTGAGCGGCGCCGTCATGGCTTCAGACGCGTTCTTCCCGTTCCCTGATTGCGTTGCTCTGGCCAAGGAAGCGGGAATCACAGCCGTCATTCAGCCGGGAGGTTCGATCAAGGACCAATTGAGCATTGATTATTGCAATGAAAATAATGTTTCAATGTACTTGACCGGAACCCGCCATTTCCGGCATTGATTTCATCCGAATTGGTGGAAAAAAAGCTGGCGTCTGAGGCAATAAAATAGATGCCATACTTTCTGCACAGAAGCGTGGAATTCGAGGTTTTGCTTGCCTATATTTGATTGTTCACAGTTGTCCTTCCACACTTAGCCAAGTCCGACCATGGGATTGTTCAATTTTTTCATGCAAGAGATCGCAATTGATCTCGGCACCGCCAACACCATCATCTATTACGAAGACAAAGTAGTCGTAGATGAACCCAGCATTGTCGCAAAAGATCGGAGCACCAGTCGAATCGTTGCCATTGGGCGACTTGCGCAACAAATGCATGGAAAAACACACAAAAATATCGAGACAATTCGCCCATTGAAAGATGGCGTAATTGCTGATTTCCAGGCCGCGGAAGAAATGATCAAAGGCATGATCAAAATGATCAACCAACGCAACTCGTGGTTTACACCTTCATTGCGCATGGTGATTTGCATCCCTTCGGGCATCACAGAAGTGGAAAAGCGCGCTGTTGCCGATAGCGCTGAGCATGCAGGGGGAAAGGATGTTTACCTGATTCATGAGCCAATGGCTGCTGCAATTGGAATCGGGATTGATGTCGAAGAGCCCATGGGAAACATGATCATCGATATCGGAGGGGGAACATCTGAAATTGCTGTCATCGCATTGGGCGGCATCGTCACCGACAAAAACATCCGCGTTGCAGGTGATGAGTTCACTTCTGACATCGAAGAGTACATGCGCCGCCAGCATAACATCCTGATCGGTGAGCGAACTGCCGAACAAATTAAAATTGAAGTTGGAGCAGCCACCGTTGAATTGGAAAATCCACCCGAAGATTATCCCGTGCGTGGCCGAGACTTAATGACTGGAATTCCAAAAGAAATCCATGTTTCGTACAGCGAAATCGCACAGGCACTGGACAAGAGCATTTCTAAAATTGAAGAAGCCATTCACTCAGCATTGGAACAGACGCCTCCTGAACTTTCGGCTGACATCTATCGCACAGGCATATACTTGGCCGGTGGAGGAGCGCTTCTGCGCGGGTTGGACAAGCGCATTTCGGCTCGAACGAAACTTCCCGTGCATGTCGCTGAGGATCCGCTGCATGCTGTTGCAAAAGGAACAGCCATCGCGCTGAAAAACATCGAACGATTCACCTTCTTGATGCGCAACTGATTCTGAGCGCTGCGACATGAGAAACCTCTGGAACTTCATCGTTCAGTACCAGGTAATCTTGGTTTTCATGGTGCTGCAGGCCCTTGCGCTGAGCTGGTTCATATCCAGTCGCGGCTATCCGAAGGGCAAGTGGGTTCGACTGGCATTGGATTGGGAAAGTGCTTGGCAGGGGCAAATTTCGGAATGGAGCCATCGCGCAGAACTTTCTGACCAGAACTTCCAACTCCTCGAAGAAAACGCACGCCTGCGATCACGCATGGGACAGTCATCGGTCTCCCATTTCAAGAATCGAAGTCAGTTCATTGCAGCTGAAGTCATTCGCGCCACTTGGACTCAAAACCAAAATCACTTCGTTCTTGACCAAGGAGAAAATAATGGCGTCCAGATTGGACAAGGAGTGATTGCAAATGGCGCTGCAATTGGGAAAATCATTGAAACAACTCAAAAGTATTCCATCGGAATTCCATTGATTCACAATCAACTGGATTGGAGCGCACGCATTGGTAATTCGGGAGCCATCGGACGATTAAAATGGGAGGGTGGCGATCGCACAACAGGCATGCTTTTTGACATTCCACGAAGCGCGGCATTTAAACCCGGTGATTCTGTAATAACCACAGGATTCCAGGGGGTTTTTCCTCCCGATATCTTGTTTGGAACCGTCGCAAATGAAGAGCCCTATTTTGACGGAGAGTTCTTGAATGTCCCTGTCCAGTGGGCAGCTGAATTTCAATCGTTGCGTTACGTGCATTTGACCGACACCAATGATGGGGCTGATATTGATTCATTGGAGGGTACTTTCAATCATTCTGCGCCATGAATCCCGCATTGCTCATACCACTGCAATTGCTTTTGACTTGTGCTTTGCAGGTTTTATTCTTCCAAAACATGGCTTTGTGGGAAGGCTATGGAATTTTGACATTCCATACGCTGGGAATTCTCTTGCTCCCTCTCAATACCCGACCAATCATCCTCATGTTAGTGAGTGCTACCGTGGGTGCCGTCGTGGACCTCTTCGCATTCGGAGGTGGCTTGTTCACCTCTTCAGCAGTGGCCATGGGGTTATTCCTCCCTTTCATCAACCGATTGCTCGCCCCGCGAGAAGGTTATGAAGTCACCGATGAACCGAGCATCAAAAGCATGGGAATCCAATGGTTTTCGATTCGAACCATCGCGGCTTTGCTGATTCATAATCTCTGGATGTTTTCATTGGAAGCTGGCCGTTGGAATTTGATTTTATCGGGCTGGGGCAAAGCAGTTACTTCGACGCTTCTCTGCTGGTTGCTCTTTGCTGTCGTGCTTCAACTGGTGCAAGCGAAAGGAAAAAAGCGATGAATCTCAAAGAAAGGCAGTGGATCATCGGAGCTATTTTCTTGCTCATTGCCTTCATCTTCATTGGGCGTCTCGCTCAGCTTCAAATTTTCTCCAGTGATCTCCAAGATTACGCGGCGCGACTCACGCAAGAAAGGGAGGTTTTAGATCCGGCTCGCGGTCTAATGTTTGATCGAAATGGCGAACTAATCTTAGATAATAAAGCCGGATACGACATTCTATTCACACCTCGTTTGTGCCAATTAGCTGGGGGAATGGACACGCTGGCCCTGGCAAAATTGATTGACCTCAGTCCCCGCGAAATTCACAAAGCCATTCGCAGAGCTATCACCTACGCGACCTACAGACCTTCGAGCATCCGAAAGCAGATGCCAGCTTCGGAATATGCGGCAATAGCCGGCGAGCTCTGGAGGTTTCCGGGCATTCAATCCCGACGGCGTTCCATTCGAACAAATGAATCAGGATTGGCAAGTCATCTCCTCGGGGAGTACCGCGAAGTAGACCGCGATGACATAGAGTCCAATTTGGGCTATCGGCTCGGTGATTACAAAGGGAAATCCGGCCTCGAGCTGCAATGGGAAAGTGAGCTCAAAGGAAGCCGTGGAGTGAAATTCCACTTGGTCGATGTCAGGAACGATTACCGGCAATCAGCCCAAAAAGGTGCGCTCGATTCAATGCCCAAACCGGGAGAAGACTTGACGTTGACGCTGAACATGCAGCTTCAAGCTTACGGTGAAAAAATCATGCAAGGCAAGCGCGGAAGCATCGTAGCCATTGAACCTCAATCGGGTGAGGTCTTGGCCGTGGTAAGCGCACCGAGCTATGGAACCGATCTTCTGACGGGGCGAATGCGCGGAACGCATTATGACAGTTTGTTGCGCGACCCAAACAAGCCGTTGTTCAACCGCACGATGCGTGCAACCTATCGGCCAGGGAGTATCTTCAAAATGATTCAGGGCCTGATTGCATTGGATCAAGGATTGATTTCCTCTCAGACTCGAATTCCGTGCAATCGTTCCGTCATCGGATGCCATGGCGGGCACACAAATGACAATCTCGAAGACGCAATCATCCATTCTTGCAATCCCTATTTCCATGAGGTAATGCGCCGGATGATCCAACCTCGAACTGCTTCAAATATCTTTGCTGAAGCGCGCGACGGATTGAGTTCATGGACCACTGCTATTCAACGTTTTGGACTTGGCACAGATCTCGGTGGCAACTTCCCCGGTCTTCGATCGGGATCAGTTCCGGACACCACACTTTATGACAAACTATACGGCCGGAAAAGATGGGCTTATTCAACCATCTACTCCATTTCCATTGGAGAAGGGGAGCTTCTGACGACGCCCTTGCACATGGCAAATCTAGCCGCTACCCTCGCAAATCGCGGAGAATTTAGAACGCCGCACGTGATTCAATCCGTCGGATCGAATGGAAAACCAGTCGGAACCGACTCGTTGATTCAAACGGGAATTCCTCCAGAGCTTTTCGAGCCCATCATCAACGCCATGAATGCTGTAACAGAGTCTAGTGAGGGAACAGCGCCTCTAGCTAGAGTCCCGGGAATCAAAGTCTGTGGAAAAACCGGTACCGTTCAAGATTCAAAAGGAAATCATTCTGTTTTCATTGCCTTCGCACCCGCGGACAACCCGAAAATTGCGTTGAGTGTCTATGTGGAAAACGCCGGCGCCGGAGGAGATTGGGCAGCGCCAATAGCCAGTCTGATGATGGAGAAATATTTGATGGGCGACGTCCAACAAACCGATAAAGAATTACGTGTCATCCGCGCAACTTACCCCTTTGCCAACGCAATCAAATGAGGAGAACAGCCCCCATATTGCAACGCATCGACTGGATTACGATTGGCCTCGTGGTCACGTTCATGGCCCTTGGGATTTTGAACATTGCCAGCTCAACCAGCGGCGCTGAATCAGTCGAGTGGTTCGACATCAACAGCAAAGTTGGCAAGCAATTCGTATGGGTTTTCATCGCGCTCGTAATTGCGGCAGTGACGCTCATTATTGAAGGTGAGTTTTTCATACGCACCACGGTTATCCATTACGTGGTAAACATCGTTCTCTTGATCGCGGTACTCCTCATCGGCAAAACTGTCGGTGGAGCCAAATCATGGTTCGGGATTGGGTCAATCAGTCTACAACCATCTGAATTCGCCAAAACAGGGACCGCCCTCATGCTCGCTTGGCTACTCAGTCGCAGCGATGGAAAAATACGAAACACCAAAACGCTGGTGCAGTCGGTGCTCATCGTTTGCATACCAGCAGCGTTGATTATGCTCCAACCCGACGCCGGAACTGTGCTCGTTTACGGTGGTTTGATTTTTGCTTTTTACCGTGAGGGATTGTCTGGCAACGTGCTCATCGCAGTATTCTGCGCGCTGCTACTTCTCATTGCGACCATATTAACTGGAGCTGCTTCCTACGACTATCCCTTGCTTGGTGTCCAATCTTCCATTGGCTGGTTGTGGTTGATTCTCTTGAGTCTCGGAAGCATTATCTGGCGGTTAATTCCTGGGTGGGTGGTTCCAAGGAATCGCAAACGAGTTCGAAAAGCAACATTGATTTCCTTCGCGATGGCCTTGGCATTCAGCGCAGGCGTTCACAGCAGTCTAGAGGGCATGCTCAAAACGCATCAAAAAGAACGCATCTACGTCCTCTTCGGAATGGACGTTGGCAACCCTGATGCGGACTACAATATCCGCCACGCCAAAGCTGCGGTGAGTTCTGGAGGTTGGACAGGCAAAGGATTTCTGCAGGGTCCAATGACAGCCTATGGCTTTGTACCAGAGCAAGAGACTGATTTCATTTTTTGCACCATTGGCGAGGAATGGGGATTTCTGGGCAGCACCGTTGCGATTGCACTATACACGATGCTTCTTTTGCGCATCCTTGTCCTCGCTGAGCGTCAGCGCAGCGATTTTACGCGCATCTATGGCTACGCAGTTGCCAGTATTCTATTTATGCATTTCTTAATCAATGTCGGCATGGTATTGGGACTTGCTCCGGTCATTGGCATTCCTCTTCCTTTCCTCAGCGCTGGAGGTTCATCCTTGGTTGGTTTCACGCTGTTGGTCGCAATCCTGTTGCGTTTGGATGCCGAGAGGTCTTATGTCCTACGGTAGGTTTTGTTTTCTATCGAATTAAATAGCACATTCGTAGAATTATATATAATTTTCGTCGTATATTTGTGCGTGTCACATTCTCGAATACATTTAGCCCATTGCACTAGGATTTAACTCCGAAGCAATGGGATTTTCATGTTTATTCGGTGTGCGCCGCAAAACAACAAAACCAAAAGCCCCGCTTCACAGCGGGGCTTTTTCGTTCAATTCAATTCGTTGTTTACAACCCCAACAATACCTCTTCTGGTTTTTTGCCCATGAACAAAAGTCGTTCTGGCTGCTCGATCATTTCTTTGATCGCATATAAAAAACCAACACTCTCTTTTCCATCAATGATCCTGTGGTCGTAGCTCAAAGCAACGTACATCACAGGTCTGATTTCCACTTTGCCATTGACTGCGACAGGTCGATCAACAATGTTATGCATTCCTAAAATCGCACTTTGCGGAGGATTGATGATTGGCGTGGACAACATGGATCCAAACACACCCCCATTGGTGATGGTGAATGTGCCTCCTTGCATTTCGTCAATGCCCAATTCACCGTCTCGAGCTCGAATCGCCAATCGTTTGATTTCTGCCTCAATCTGAGCCAAGTTCATGGACTCCGCATTCCTAACCACTGGGACCATCAAGCCTTTCGGTGAACTCACCGCAATCCCAATGTCTGCATATTCAGGAACGATGACTTCCTTGCCATCAATCATGCCGTTGACCGTCGGAAACTGCGCAATTGCATGCGTCACCGCTTTCGTGAAAAAGCTCATGAATCCAAGTCCGACGCCATGCGATTCGCGAAAAGCGTCTTTGTATTTGGCACGAAGGTCCATGACTGGTTTCATGTCGACCTCGTTGAAGGTGGTCAACATAGCCGTTTCATTCTTGACACCCACCAATCGTTCAGCAACTTTGCGCCGAAGCATGGACATCTTTTCCCTTCTCACATCTCGACTTCCTCCCCATGCCGCTGTTGCATTGACGTCAAATCCTGCAGCCATTGCTGCTGCAACGTCTTGTTGAAGAATTCGTCCATCCCTTCCAGTGCCTGCAACTTGAGTCGCCGAAATTCCATTTTCGGACATCATTTTACGTGCAGCCGGAGACGGATGCTTGTCCGCATGATTCTTCCCAGCCGCGGGAGCGGGAGCGGGTGCAGGTGCAGACGCGACCGCAGGTACTGGTGTGGCCGATGCAGGGGCCGCCTGTGGAGCAGGAGCGGGTTTGTTCGGCTTTCCCGCAGGGGGTTTTGCTGACGTATCAATCAGGCAACAAACAGCTCCAACTTCAATCACATCTCCCTCCTCTGCCTTCAGCGTGATGATTCCGGCTTCCTCTGCTGGAAGTTCCAAAGTTGCCTTGTCCGAGTCCACTTCAGCAATTGCCTGATCCTTCTCGACATAATCGCCATCGGATACAAGCCAAGTTGCAATTTCAACTTCACTGATGGATTCCCCTGGGCTGGGGACTTTCATTTCTAGCTTTGACATCGCTATTCAAATTGTTTTTTGATCGCTCCTATATCCTGCAATTAACAACGCATCGTCCAAACTTGGAGGCACGCTGAAAATGATTTCTCAACCAATGGCATGAGCAAAAACTTCATCCAAAATCGCGTCCTGACGAAGTTTATGCAATTCAGATGATCCCGACGCCGGGCTTGCACTTGTGCTTCTGGCAATCACACTAAGTGGAACGGCCGTGAAGTTTTGAAGCATGAATGACCAAGCACCCATGTTCTTCGGTTCCTCCTGAACCCAAATGTAATTTGCTTCAGCGCCATATTTTTTGACCACAACATCCAGCTCAGCATCAGGAAGCGGATGAATTTGTTCAACGCGAACCAGGGCCAGATTGGGCGCTGAAATGTCCTCCAATCGTTCCAGCAAATCATAGTAGATTTTTCCAGAACAAAGCACCACAGTGTCCACCAATCGCGCGTCGGCACTCTTAATCATGCGGGGATCATCGATGACTTTTTTGAATCCTCCTGTAGCCATTTCGGCCAACGTTGAGACTGCTTTTGGGTAGCGCAATAGCTTTTTCGGAGTGAAGACCACCAATGGCTTTCGGTATTTCAGCTTCACCTGACGACGCAGTAAGTGAAAATAATTAGCCGGCTCGGTGACATTGCAAATGAACATGTTCTCACCACTGCCGAGCTGTAAAAAACGTTCCATACGTCCAGAACTATGCTCTGAACCCATGCCTTCATATCCGTGTGGCAACAGCAAGGTCAAACCATTCATGGTTCTCCATTTATCCTCTGCTGCACTCAAAAATTGGTCAAATAAAATCTGTGCTCCGTTGTTAAAGTCCCCAAACTGGGCTTCCCAAATGGTCAAGCCGTTTGGCGTTGCAAAGGCATAGCCATAATCAAATCCAACTACGGCGTACTCACTCAACAAACTGTTGTAAATGGTGAGGTCAGCCTGGCCTTTGCTGAGATGATTCAGTGGAATGATTTCCTCCTCGCTATCCTCCGTTTTTACAACCGCGTGGCGGTGGGAAAACGTGCCTCGTTCAACGTCCTGGCCACTGATCCGAACAGGATGTCCTTCCACCAACAGAGAAGCGTATGCTAAAAGCTCCCCCAATGCCCAGTCCAATCGATCTTCATCAATCATCTTCAGGCGATCGCGCATCAAGCGTGCCACCTTCCGATAAATCTTCTTGCCCTCCGGTAAGGTCGACATTGCAACAGCAAGATCCCTCAATTTTTTCTCAGCAACACTTGTTTTTGGTGTCGTTGACAATGCTTTTTCATCGGCCGTTTTAAACCCTTTCCACAAGTCGCCGAGGAAATCCTCCACTTGGGCGACCTGCCGCTTTTGTGCATTTTGATATCCGCGCTCCAACAACTGCTGCTGATCACTGCGAATTGACTCCACTTGATCTGCTTCCATGCTGCCATCAGATAGCAACCGGTCGATGTAAATCTGGAGCGGATTCGGATGCTTCGAAATGGCCTTGTACAATTGAGGTTGCGTGAACATCGGTTCGTCACCCTCATTGTGACCGTATTTCCGATATCCCAACAAATCGATGTAGACATCGCGATTCCAGCGCTGTCGATAGGCGAGTGCAATGCGCATCACCTGCACCACTGCTTCAGCATCGTCTGCATTGACATGAAACGACAATGACTCAGTCACCTTGCTTACGTCTGTGCAGTAAATCGAACTTCGACCATCCAAATAATTGGTGGTGAAACCGACTTGGTTGTTGACCACGATGTGCACAGTTCCGCCGGTGTGATATCCGTCCAATTGTGCCATCTGGGCAACCTCGTAAACGACTCCTTGGCCAGCCAGTGCCGCATCTCCGTGAATTAGAATTGGCAAAACACGATTCGCATCACCACCAGTTGCATCAATGCGAGCGCGCGTCAAGCCTTCCACCACCGGACCAACTGCCTCGAGGTGCGAAGGATTGGGCGCCAGGGAAATTGAAACCGAATTCCCACTGTCAGCCTGTTGCGTTCTGGAGTAGCCTAGGTGATACTTTACATCCCCGTCAAAGTCCCCATCGTCATCGTACGCCTTGCCCTCAAATTCACAGAAAATCTCTTCATACGGCTTGCCCAAAATATGCGCCAATGTGGAAAGCCTTCCACGGTGTGCCATGCCAATGAATACTTCCTCGACACCTTGCTCCGTTCCAGATTCAATGACGGCATCCAATGCCGCAATCAGCGTTTCACCGCCTTCCAAAGAAAAGCGCTTTTGTCCAACAAACTTTTTCTGCAGAAACTCCTCGAACAAGGTGGCTTGCGATAGTTTCTTTAAAATCTGTATGCGATCCGCGAGCTCAATCCGGGGCCGATTCGCCAACTCAATGTGCTCTCGAACCCAAGCTTGTCGGTCGACATCTTGAATCATGACATATTCAATGCCGATGCTATGGCAATATGTTTCTTCGAGGTGTTCCACAATGGATTGCAACGTCGCAGGCCCCAGACCCACTTGAGTTCCAGCCTGGAATACAGTTTTCAAATCCGCTTCGGTGAGGCCAAAGTGACTCAAGCTCAAGTCCGGTTCATAAACTCGCCGAGCACGGACAGGATTGGTCTTGGTGAACAGGTGCCCACGTTCGCGGTAAGCCTGAATTAATCCTATGACTTGGAACTCCTTTTGGGTTTGAGGACTTCCCGCATCTTCGCCGTAAGAGGCAGTTGCAAGGTCAAATCCTTTGAAAAATAAACGCCAGCTGCCATCAACGGATTCCGGGTTGTTTCGGTACTGTTGATACAGTTGTTCCAGCGCCTGGGGTTCAGCTTGGCTGATGAAATCTAAAGGGTCCATGCGGACTATACGTATTTTGTCGGGTTAAAGATACACTGAGCCCCCCACTCCTGAAATGAATTCGACAATTGCCTTGAAAATTCCTTCAAACACGTTGGTTTAACCGTCATTTCTTATTGAATACGTCCACCTGCTCCAGACCTTTAAAGCCGCGCGTTGCAGGCATTTTTCAGCAAGCAATTCAATGGCTTTGGGACGTTCGTAATCGTGCAAGAGTCTGCGGACCAAATCCTCTCCCAAGTCCAGTCGGTAAAACGCCGCAAATGTGCCACTCGGGTCGCGATCCATTCCCCATTCAATTTCACCAGAAACCAGCGATATCATAGGCATATCCGCAGCATTTACCCGGTCAAAATTCCAGTGAAAATCCTTGACCAATTGCTGCACAACAGCCTCTAAAAAATCCACTTCCGTGCGGCTGTCCGGCAAAGTCTTATCCGGGAGGATATGAGCCAGTTCCATCGTACGTTCAGGACGTTCGTTGGGTAACCAATCCGCCCAAAAAACCGAACCATTCCCGGTGCGATTCGCTCAACTGCAAGCTATCAATTGCAGACATTGCGCCTTCAACATATGCTTTCATCGACCTTCGCGCCGCGAGGTCAGCACCACATTCCATCATTGCATTCTTTACGAAATCGACCTTCGCCTCCGGTTGATCTTGAATTGCATCCCATTTCTTAAGATCTTCAAGCAATTCAGCACTTGCTTGTTGCCAAGTGAACAAGCGCAAGAAAGTCTTCTTGTTGGACAAAATATCTCCTCCAACCTGCTTGCCCATGGCATCACCACCAAAGGCGTCTAACAAATCATCTTGCATTTGAAAGGCAAGTCCCAACTGCTCACCAGCTTTATACCACAGCTGCACCCGCTCCTCACTGGCACCAACCGAAATCGCTCCCATTGCTAAAGATGCCGCAACAAGCACGGAGGTTTTGAGTCGAATCATCTCGAGGTATTCTTCAACAGTCACATCCGTGCGCTTTTCAAAAGCCATGTCCGACTGTTGGCCAATGCACACTTCCAGTGCCGTCTGATTGAACACTTTCAATGCCCGATGAAGATTTTTTGCTTCGGTTTCCGCCAAGGCAATTTGAGCCATTGTATACATGGCATCACCGGATAGAATGGCTGCGTTCTCATCCCATTTGATGTGAACGGTTGAATTTCCCCGGCGCTTTGGCGCCTGATCCATGATGTCGTCATGCATCAAGGTGAAGTTGTGAAACAACTCCACCGCCAAGGCAACAGGATGAGCCCTACTCGCTTCAAAGCCCTCCGCTTCTGCTGCCGACAAAGCCAGCACTGCACGAAGGCGTTTGCCACCGATGCTCATGAGGTAATGCACGGGATCGTATAACCCGTCAGCAGACCCCATTGGGTAACGATCCAAAAACGATGCTATCGTACGATTTGATTCTGACTTTAGTCGATCAAGCGTTGGGTGCTCCATGGTCTTCAATTCCCTGCTTTACCTCGAGCGAGCTGCTCCAGCAGATAATTTCCATAACCGGACTTGCGCAACGGATCGGCCACCTTGGCCAGCGTCGCATCATCAATGTATCCCATGCGCCAGGCAATTTCTTCGATGCATCCCACCTTCAAGCCTTGTCGATCTTCAATGACTTGCACG
>Ga0208965_1000027_pt1 | contig 74865 bp, 106 predicted proteins | sample AOAMet1_07_M0_10_2_FD_188230 | JGI IMG/M metagenome (GOLD analysis project Ga0208965, IMG submission 188230) | Ammonia-oxidizing marine microbial communities from Monterey Bay, California, USA - CAN11_07_M0_10 (SPAdes) | ecosystem: Environmental > Aquatic > Marine > Intertidal zone | place...
CAGCCCAGATTTTGGGTTGTCAATTATTTCACGTATATTAGTAGTATAATTAAAAGTCAAAAGTCAAAATATGTCAAAAACACAATTTACATTCAAAAAGCAAAAAGGTGGAGCATTCGAGCTCTATGCACCTTCAACTAAAGAAACTATAATTGCCCGCGCTGATCACCCTAAATATGGTTGGTTAGAATCACAAGACGCAGGTAGAGTTATCAATGTCTATACAGATGGTAAGATGACCTCAGCTAAGGATTACTATGGTCTTTACAAATCAGTGCCAACCAAAAAGGCAGCCAAGCTTAAGATCAATCTAACTAAGTTGGACAATCTTAAATTCTCTGATGACCTGTTCGTCCCTCTTAAAACTAATACTTCAATTGATTCATTCCTAAGTAATGATGGAGGTTACATGCCTGGTTCTAACATCATGGCAGCAGGAGCACCAGGTGTTGGTAAAACTACTGTCCTTCTAGAGACACTATACTCAGTTCAAAAATCTGATCCTACTAAAAAGGTGCTCTTCATCTCGGCTGAAATGAATCAGCTTGACATGGCTCGTTATCTAAAACGTTTCCCACACTGGGGACAGCTGCCAATCCTATTCCTTTCTGACTATGTAGATGAGAATCCACAAGCAGTAATCGAGCAGACCTTGGCACAAGGTTGGGACTTAGTCTTAACTGACTCCTACACTGAGGTAAATGACACTATTAAAGAGGCTTGTAACATGACTCGAGGTAAGACTGAAAAGTGGTTCCTAGACATGATGATCGCCAATAACCAAGGTAAAAACAAGCGTAAGGTATACACTACCTTTATCACCATCCTACAGTTATCTAAAGGAGGTACATTTGTCGGCTCAAACAAACTAAAACACATGACCACTGCCATGTTAGAATTACAATGGAAAGGCTCTGAGAACTCAGCTGAAAGGTATATGGAATTCAGCAAAAACCGTCTAGGAGGAGTAGGTAACAAGTTATTCTTTGACTTTACCAACGGAGTCACCTTTGATACCACTAGGTATAAGAGAGATCTACTTAACCAGGAGCTGATAGCTGAAGAAAAAGAGAAGCTAAAGCATGAAGAGGATGCATTTGACCGCTTATTTGCTGCGGTTCCTAATGAATCTGAGCTCGACCCGGCGGATGAAGCTAACCTGGGCAGCCCATTAGCATAAAACCTAAACCCTGCCCGGCGGGTATCTGAAGTCCGGGTCTTTTAATTATACATTGGAGACTTAGTATACCTCCACCCAACGCCAGACCTGACTAGTCTGGTGTTCTGGGATGCTTAGGGGTAATTCGGAGTCATGTGGTGTGTGTATGTTCGCGCCCACGTTTAACTCATCTCTGGGAGCTCCTCATACTCAATGAACGATCTAATAACCAGTATATATCTGATCCCCTGGGGACTGACTGGGCTCTGGGTTGGCTTTAGAGTATGGGATTGATAAAGTTTACCACTTTTTACCACTTTTTACCACTTTCTACCACCCTTGAGGGTCGGATGCCCTTGGAGCGTTGGATTGGTGGTTTACCAATTGTGTCTTGATTTCTGTCTTGCCCTTATAGAGATGTATAGGTATATGACTGTAGGGATGATGAGGTATACTGGTTCCATATTATAGGTTTGATTTATTTGCCTTATAGTCCTTATATAGGTGTATTACTATCATTACTAGGCATATTATTATTGGGTAGAAGTTATTGTCCATGGAGCGTGCGAGTTTCAATTTGATTGGCTTGTTTAAATGCTTCCAGTTCCCATGGTCTTTTATGATATGGTGTTTCAAAAGAGTATTGAGTTTGATGCCATTGCCAGTGGGTTGCGTGCGTTTGTAGATGTTGACTAACCAACTGTTTTACATGGACCAATTCATGATGGGTAACCTTCCACCAGTCTCGTTTATGGAATCTATTTAGGTGAATTATATACCTGTCTTGATCTACTTGATATGTGAGTCCTTTTAGATTTGGGTGTGAGAATCCAAAATGAAATAAGATCTTAACCTGTCTCCTTGGAATTGGTCTTTGTATACTGTCTTGTATGTATTGAATATGTGTTGGGTGGAGCGTGAAAGGTTGAGGTTCAAGAGGCTGGTTTGGTTGACTAAACCATATGCCAATACAAACTGTTATTACTCTAATCAAGTGCTCCATATTTTATATATAGATGTTATTTTATTTAGGTCTTTTCTTATGCTTTTTCCAGAATTCTGAGCGCCAATCCCACCAGACCCCATCATCCATTCGTTTTAAGATTCTATTCATAATTAGGTATCCTAAAACCATGATTGCAATCATCTTAATTAGTAACATCTTACTGGATATTGTAATCTTCTGGTGTTGTGGGTTTTGTCCATCTTCTAAGATCTCCAACCCAATCTTCTAATCTATATGGATGTTCCCAATGTGGAGGTTGAGGTATTCTAATTCTTGGTACTCTTAATCTATCACCATCTCTGGCTTCTACCCACTTTGTTTTCCTTTTTAGTTTTTGAACCACTTTTAATAGTGTTGTTTTATCTTCTGAATATAGTGCCCATTCCAGATTAATTGGTAGTAATTCGTGGCGAGCGCATGCTAATGCAATGGCTTCTACTCTTGTAAATATTCTTGCTTGAGTTCCTGGTTCTACAACTGTAATTGCTTCTTCATTCTTGATTTGTCTTTCCCATATACCTAAAACTGTTGCGTATGGTCCATCAGTTATTTGTCCTGGTCCATATGCATTAAAGAAATAAAATATGTGTGTTTTTAGATCATTCCAAGTTTGGTGTTTTTTGATCAGTTGTACATTTTGTTTCTTAAGCCAACTATATGGTGAGAGATCATGATCTTTTTGTCCTAAGTGAGATGACGATGCTGAGTATATTAATACTGCCTTGTTTTTAATTGCCAATCTTATTATTTGGCTTGTACCTTCCATACATGATGACTGTACTTTGTCGAAATCTTCATATGATTGGTATACTCGAGAATACTCTCCAAAATGGTAGATAACATCAAATTTAAATCTTGATAATGTACGCATAGCACATTGAGTTTGTCCTTCAACATACTGTACTCCTTCTATATGATTTGATTTTTGACCAGTAGAATAATCGTCTAATGAAACGATTTTTGCATGTGGTGTATTATTTAAAATACTTTTAATTAAATGTGTTCCTACAAACCCTGCACCTCCAGTTACTAATGTATACATATTATGACAACCACTCGTAATATTCCCTCCATCCTTGTTTAATCAAGGTGAATTTGTTTGGATTTTTTACGTAGGTTAAATCAAATATTTTTTCATCACTACCCATAAATCCGTCTTCTAAGCATAATGCTACTGTTTTTTCAATCTCACTTATATACCAATCTATTGTTTTAGATGGGCACACAAATGCAGTACCTTGTATATTCCTAACTTGTGAAAAACTATGCCACTGAGGATCAGGAACTTCAAAGGGTACATTATGACTAAACTTAATTATTTTGTCTTCTAATCTTTCAATATTTGGCCAATTATCATTGACATCTACATCTTCTCTTATACCACCTGCATCTAACCATAATAAATGTGTAGCATCTGGACATAAATTCAAAGCTTCCTTTAAAAAGAACACTTTATTGAACATTATGATATTGTATAATGGATAGTTCATTTCAGGAACATGATCCCAGTGTCTTTTCTCTTTAAATGATTCACTGATCATTAATTCTGTTAATGGCTCATTCCATTTTTTATATGCTTCTAAATCTTCTATTTCATTTATAACATATTTAGTTATTTTGTTATCAGGATCCACAAGAGATCTCATTTCTCTAACACGTTCTTCAAATTTAGGTTGTGTAAAAATTACCATCTCACATTTTAACTTCAATGTGTTTGCCATCCATGTTAAATATGTATGATATGACATTGAATAATCCTTCCATTCGGAACGACCAATATCATATAATGCTGTAATTATTAGTGGTTTCATTTTATAATTGTTTAAATCCAAGACCAATTTACTTGAATATTCTTATGTTTAATATTTATCTTATTTATATCGAAATGATCTGATTTACTTTGATTATTAAAAATAGTGTCTAATTTAAATCCATCTCTATTCAATATAGTAGGCACAAATCCTTCTGAATAACCATGCTCTTTATTTATCAATAAATTAGTTAAATGTCTTAGACTTTTATTTGAAAATCTAACTATTGGAAAGAATGATCCAAATAATTCATCTTTTTTATCAATATGATCGCCATCTCCAGGAAATCTATCAAACCATGCGATGTTACTATGTGTATTATCGTCTATTTCAGGTATATTTGATTGGTTTTTAACACCTTTATTCTTAAAAACATAATAAGAAATAAAATCTGCATCGTTATTTTCAAATGCCTTAAAGAATTCTGACCAATTATCACAAATTACGTCATCATCCATAAACCAATACCATTCTTCATTTGGATTGAGTATAAAATAGTAAGCCATTCTGAAATGTGCATAAAACCAAATAATATTTTTATTTCCTTGTGAGTTCCAAAAGTGTTTTTTACTAACATCACCTTTAAAATTAAAAATATCTCTTACTTTTTGCTCATCATATTCAATTCCAATAGGATATCTATCAGACAAATATTCAAAGTCAAAATCTACTGTTTTCCAATAAGAATCATAAGACCTAAAAGTGTTATCACATGTACAAACTATCTTTTTAGACATATTTTTCTATAATTTTTACATCCCATTCAGGAATTCTATTATATTGGTGAGCTATTTTGTATAATCTATCATTAGAATCTACTAAATGATTACCTTTAAGAACAGGCAATCCATATCTACTTTCAATTAATTTACCTAATCCCCATTCTATGTGTTGAAATGTTGGACCTGATAATGAACAATGTATTACCCAACCATCATTTGGTTTAAAAATCTTACATTTTTCTATTTGATTCTTGTAAATTAAAATATTAAATGCAGCTTGATCTCTAATATCATGACCATGTAATGCTCCATCAACTAATTTTTGTTGCATTCTTAGTGTTTTTACTAGAGAATCTTTTTTACCTCCCATTACTCCACTACATACAACTTCAAATGGTTTTATAAAGTCATGTTCTTCTGGAAATGCCTTAGTCATAACATCCATGTTCCATGGCTCTTCTCTGTGGAATATACCTTCAGATGCTGCAAAGAAATCATAAGAATTAAAATCCATTAATTCAAATGGATCACCTTGAAAGCAAACATCAAAAACATCAGTGACCATAAAAACATCATAATCACTATTTTCTATCCAATTTGCTGTATGATTTAGCCTACTATCATTAATTGTTAAGTTTTGATCAGTTTTTACCTCAAAATACTTAATATTATTAGTTTCTAATGACACTTTGTCATCTTCAGACATATCTGCCGCTATAAGGACCGCATCTCCATCAGTTTGTTCTTCAAAACTATGAGCCCAAACTTTTATTTTATCGATATTTTTAGCAACATTGTTACTAACACCAGTAAGTGCCTTCCTCATTATATAACTCTTTCTATTTTTTCACACCAACCTTTAGCTGTACTATATGGCCAAAATACCCATTTATATGGTTTTTCACCTTGATAATCTACAATAACATTGACCCATTCATCTCCAGAATCAAGTTTACTTTTAATTTCACCAGCATTTAAATCATTTCTATATACAGATGTTCCATCTTCCTTTTCACATATAACAGCGACGAATTCATAATCTTTTTCTGTTAATTTGGATTTTGGTATATCTATAAATGTTTTAAACTTTGGTAGAAAACTATTGTCGTAATCTAATGGTATTGGATTAGGTGATAGTAAATTATCTAATGTATGTTGTTGTACTCGTCTATCTTTTAATCTAATACCAGAGTGTTTTTCCCAATCTGCAATAGTTCTAACTCTTCCTAAACCATATTTATTAAATGTTTCCTCTTCTGAATCAAAGGATTCTCCATCGATACCTAATAATTTGCGAGTTTTCTCATGAGTTCTATGATTTCTTTTATGCCATTCTGGATCATCGTCCCATTGTTTAGTTCTACCTTTACGAGTATATTCATGCCAAGCAATTATTCTATGTGGGTGAAATAAATCATATCCATGCGTAAATGCTCTAATAGCAATAGTTATCTCTTCACCATGAAAGTAGAATTCAGGATCGTGTTGAACCTCAACTGCAAACTTACCTAAAGTAAATGCAAAATGAGCAGAGTAAAATCTAGAGGATACTGGTTCTTTTAGATTTTGCCAATTAGGTATACTAGCAGGCAAAAAGAATATAACACCTTCTGGTGTAAATCTATCAAAATTCATTAACCATGGTTGCTTTTGTCTGCCTTCAGGATCATTATCAGGTTGATATGAGGAAATATAACTTGTAAGTAATGGTTTTTCATGACCCTTAGCTTGTAAGTCTTTCAACATAGTAATTAATACTGTATCCCAGTTTTTAATAAATCGATGATGTGAATCTAATTGAAAGGTGTATGTTTCTCCTTTATATAATTGTTGTATGCTATTTCTAGCCCAACATGCTCCAGTAGAGTCTTTGTAATTTACATCTAAAATTCTAAATCTATCATCATCTTTATATAGATCCATTGTATCCCATTCATCTTCTGGTGAATGTTGCCAACATATTCCAAATCTAAGTCGATCAGGATGTTCAGCATTTTCTATACAATCTTTTAGAGTATTTAATAATTCAGGATCTCTATAGCTAGCTATCTGAATAAAAATGGTTTCTTCCATGTAATTATAACGTTAATTAGTAGTTATATTATATATCAACGTTTTGTTTACATGTCCAATGAGATTAGACTGGATCCTGTAATTTCCTATTATGTGTAATAATATTATTAGCGATATATGTATCATTCTCTTCAACATCTATTTTATAAGTATTGAAAGTTCCAGACATATCTTCGATTGAATTGATAATATGTTCTGTACCACTATCATCTATAAAGATATCGCCTTCTTTGATATTTATTGCTTGGGTAACCATCCATAAATTATCTCTTTTAATAATATGTAAATGTGCTACTGTTGATGTTAATAATCCTTGATTAAAGTTTAAAACTCTAGTAACAGTATTTAATTCTATACCTACAATAGTTGTAGTTGTACTTGAAACTGATGGATCAGTTTCTTCCCATGTTAATAATTCAAGTACATTATCAGTATTTGGCATATTACCTATGTTATTAGAAGCTAAAGTATCACCTATTTTTAATGTTTCTATTTGTGTAGACGTTCCATTAGGTAATTTAATTTGTGTTCCTTCTAATAAACATTCACCTCCACTGTCACATGCATCTCTCGTTACATTGCCAATCCATGTTTCGTAAAAACCAGTTCTTGTTCTTAAAATAGTCCATGGTGATCCACTTTGGTAACTAGAACCAGTAAGTTCATATTTGCCTCCTATTACTAGTTGAGTATTAGATCTAGCTTTAACATTTGATTGTTCAGAATTACATGAACTCAATTCATATACATAATATGATGGTGTTGCAGTTGGTGGAACCGGCGTTGGCAACGGTGTTGGTTCTACAGGTCCTGAACCTCCACCTGAGTCTTTGTTTGGTGTTGGAACTGGTGTTGCAGTTGGAAATGGTATAGGTGTTGCTGTAGGTGGTGCAGCAGTTGGATTAGGTGTTGCAGTTGGATATGGTGTTGCAGTTGGTCTCGATGTTGGAACTGGTGTTGCAGTTGGTGTTGGAGAAGGTGGTGGTAATTCACATTCACTACCAACAAATATCGATCCGCTTCCACTAGTTTTTCTTACTGTACCATATTTAGCACAAACAATTCTTTGATCTCCAGATAAACCTGTCCAAGTACTAAATTGAGTTCCTCCTCCACATGCTATCCAAGCATAAGTTGCAGTTGTTTCACCAGAACTAGGTACTAAAGTATAATATAGACAATCTGGTGTTTGAGTAGGTGAGGGTGTTGGAACTGGTGTTGCAGTTGGTACTGGTGTTGCAGTTGGGTTAGGAGCATCATAAGAACATGGACCATCATTAGAACATGAACCACCTGAAGCTAATCTTTCAAAACCATCAATACCACTGACGATTGCGTTATTATTAAAATCATATACATTTACTACTTCTTGTGAACATACAGAAACAACATAACCTTCCTGTCCAAAGCGCCATACATTTGCAGTACTTATTGCCATAGTAAGGCGTGTTGTTACATAATTTCCAGTTTCTATTGATTTGTAACGTATGCCGTACTTATTTTGATCTACTTCTATTGAAAACCATGAATGCTGACAATTACCTGTTGGAATTGATGTCGCAGTTGGTGTTGGTGTTGGTTCAAAATCGCCAAATACTGTTATCATAATTTACTTATTTAATAATTTTAATAGATCATCAAATACAATATAAAAAGCATATCCAGCTCCTTGATAACCATGATCTTCTTCTACAGTAAATAATTGTCTAAGTTTTTTAAGCTCCGCATTAATAGAATTTTCAATAGCCTTGCCTATTTCCATTGGATTGTCAATCTCTATTTGTTTATCTAATTCTTTGCTATTACTTGCCATTGTTATAAATCCACCTTTACCATATTGATATGTTAACCTATATCTAATAACGTGATCTCTAACTTGGACTTGTAAATTCTTCTCATTTAAAAAATCTTCAAATAATTTTACCATGTTAATTATATATTCTATTTTTATTACATATCTGTGTAATCATAACAGTCACTATCATTGTTCACAAACTCTAAGGTTACAGTAAATCCTTTTGCTGAAAAGTCTTGATTTGAAGCTGTAACATATAAATATTTAGAGTCAGTATTTACTTTTTCCATTACCGGTGAAATTGCAAATTTATTATTAGCACTATGTGTCCATGTTGCAATGCTACTTACTGCACCGTTGCTACTTACACCGTTTAAAGTATATACTACGTTAGCTGTGTTATTAACAGTACCATATGATGATTCTATCCATCTTAATTCATATCCTTCATTTTCAAATGTAAATGGCACCTTTACGAATGCCTTTTGCAATCCATTATTTGTGACTGTTACGTCTCTTGCAACTGGATTAAGAGCTATATGTTCCCAACATGATCCTGTTCCACGCGATCCAGAATTACCTGAAGTTCCACTAGTTCCACTACCATCTCTTCCTGAAGTTCCATTTGTACCTGAGCTTCCGTTTGTTCCTGAAGTTCCATTTGTATAATCTTCACCTTTTACTGGTGTTTTACCTGATGTACCGTTTGTTCCTGAAGTTCCGTCAGTTCCACTTGTTCCATCAGTTCCTGAAGTTCCGTCAGTTCCTGAAGTTCCGTCAGTTCCACTTGATCCATTTGTACCTGAAGTTCCAGGGTCTCCGTTTTTACCTGAAGTTCCATCAGTATAATCTTCACCTTTTATTGGTGTTACACCTGAAGTTCCATCAGTTCCACTTGTTCCATCAGTTCCTGAAGTTCCATCAGTTCCTGAAGTTCCATCAGTTCCTGAAGTCCCGTCAGTTCCACTTGATCCATCAGTTCCTGAAGTTCCATCTTTACCTGAAGTTCCATCAGTTCCTGAAGTTCCATCTTTACCTGAAGTTCCATCAGTATAATCTTCATCTTTTATTGGAGTTACACCTGAACTACCATTAGTACCAGAAGTTCCGTTAGTTCCACTTGTTCCGTCAGTTCCACTTGTACCATTTGTTCCAGAAGAACCATCAGTTCCACTTGTACCATTTGTTCCAGAAGTACCATTTGTACCTGAAGTTCCATCTTTACCTGAAGTTCCATCAGTATAATCTTCACCTTTTATTGGTGTTATACCTGAAGTTCCATCTTTACCTGAAGTTCCAGCTAAACCAGAAGTTCCATCAGTTCCTGAACTTCCATCAGTTCCTGAGCTTCCACTCGAACCTGAACTACCATTAGTACCAGAAGTTCCGTTAGTTCCAGAAGTTCCAGAAGTTCCATCTTTTCCAGAAGTTCCATCAGTGTAATCTTCACCTTTTATTGGTGTTATACCTGAAGTTCCGTTAGTTCCTGATGAACCTGAGCTTCCGCTAGTTCCATTAGTTCCACTTGTACCATTAGTTCCTGAACTTCCATTAGTTCCTGAGCTTCCACTCGAACCTGAACTACCGTCAGTACCAGAAGTTCCGTTAGTTCCACTTGATCCTGATGTTCCATTTTCACCATTTCTACCTGAAGTTCCATCTTTACCTGATGTGCCGTTTTCACCATCTACATAATCTTCACCTTTTATTGGTGTTGTACCTGATGTACCATTAGTTCCACTTGATCCATTAGTTCCTGAAGAACCACTTGATCCTGAAGTTCCACTTGATCCATCTTTACCTGAAGTTCCATCAGTTCCTGAACTTCCATCATTTCCTCTACCACCATCTTCACCTGAAGATCCAGAAGAACCATTAGTTCCAGATGTTCCGTCTATACCAGAAGTTCCATCTTCACCGTCTTTTCCTGAAGTTCCATCTACATAATCTTCACCCTTTATTGGCGTTATACCTGAAGTTCCATTTCTTCCCGAAGATCCGCTCGATCCATCAGTTCCTGAAGATCCACTTGATCCACTTACACCAGAAGTTCCACTTACACCTGATGTTCCTGGATTACCAGTTACTCCTGAAGATCCACTTGTTCCATCTCTACCTGAAGTTCCATTTTCACCGTCTTTTCCTGAAGTTCCATCAGTATAATCTTCACCTTTTATTGGTGTTACACCTGAAGTTCCACTTATACCTGATGTACCATTAATTCCAGATGTTCCGTTTACACCTGAAGTTCCGTTTACACCGTTAATTCCAGATGTACCGTTAATTCCAGATGTACCATTAATTCCTGAAGTTCCATCTCTACCTGAAGTTCCATCTTCGCCGTCTTTTCCTGAAGTTCCATCTACATAATCTTCACCTTTTATTGGTGTTACACCTGATGTTCCATTAATTCCTGAAGTTCCATCGTTATAATCTTCACCTTTTATTGGTGTTGCACCTGATGTACCATTAATTCCAGATGTTCCATCTCTACCTGAAGTTCCATCAACTCCTGAAGTTCCATCAACTCCTGAAGTTCCGCTTACTCCTGAAGTTCCATCTTCACCGTCTTTTCCTGAAGTTCCATCTACATAATCTTCACCTTTTATTGGAGTTGTACCTGAAGTTCCGCTTATACCTGATGTTCCATGATCACCATCAGCACCATCAGCTCCAGATGTACCATCTGCGCCATCTCTACCTGAAGTTCCATCTTCACCGTCTTTTCCTGAAGTTCCATCTACTCCTGAAGTTCCATCGTTTCCATCAACTCCTGAGGTTCCATCTTTACCTGAAGTTCCTGATGCACCTTGTATTGATCCACCATTAATCCAATTTGTTCCGTTCCACATCCAGAAACTATCATCTGCTTGTACAATATATGCGTCACCTTGTTGATTGCCTTCTTCCGGTAAATTTGCTTCTGTTTCAACTTCTCCTTTAAAATTAACACCTGGTCCTACTCCACCTCGTGGACCATCAACTCCTGAAGTTCCATCTTCTCCTTTAATACCTGAAGTTCCATCAACTCCTGAAGTTCCATCTGCACCAGAAGTTCCATTGTTTCCATCAACTCCTGAAGTTCCATCTGCACCGTCTTTTCCTGAAGTTCCATCAGTATAATCTTCACCTTTTATTGGTGTTACACCTGAAGTTCCATCTATACCATTAATTCCTGAAGTTCCATCTTCTCCTTTAATACCTGAAGTTCCATCAACTCCTGAAGTTCCATCTGCACCAGAAGTTCCATCTACTCCAGATGTTCCATCTTCACCGCCAACATTTGGTAAAGTAGCACCATCACCGTTCGTATAAACAATTATCATGTTACCATCGTCGTCTATTGTAATAGAAGAGATTCCTCTACCATCAACACCATCGGCACCTGTAGCTCCATCATCACCTTTAATACCTGGTATACCAGTTAAGTTGATATTCCAATTAGAACTAAATGAAGATTCTGTACTTTGATAAACGTTATTCCACATCATTACACCAGTAGAACTATCATATGAAGTTACTTGTACTATATCAAAATCATCCGGACTGGCATCTAAAGATACTATAACGTATTCACCACCTTGATATGATAAACCAGTATCTACTGTTACCGAACCTAAATCTTGGTTACCTGGATTTCTGTCTTCACCGAGACTATGTGGACCATTAAATGAAGTTGCAAATTCTATTGAATCTCCATCTGTTCCAGAAGTTCCATCTACACCAGAAGTTCCAGCGTTTCCATCAACTCCTGAAGTTCCATTAATACCAGAAGTTCCATCTATACCAGAAGTTCCATCTATACCAGAAGTTCCACTAACTCCATCGATACCAGAAGTTCCATCGATACCAGAAGTTCCATTGATACCAGAAGTTCCATTAACTCCATCTTCACCATCTTCTCCATTAGAACCATCTTTTCCTGATGTTCCATCAACTCCTGATGTTCCATTAACACCGTCATTTCCTGAAGTTCCAGCGAGTCCATTAATACCAGAAGTTCCATTACTACCAGAAGTTCCATCGTTTCCATCAACTCCTGATGTTCCATCTGCTCCTGTTTGACCAGGTACACTACTTAGATTAATAATCCAAGGACCGTTACTATTTAATAAGTTACCGTTATTTGATACGTGTGAAAATGTTAATTGCGTATTACTGTAAGCAGTTACTATTGCAATTTGTACATTAGTCATATCTAATGGTTGTGTAATCGAAATATATTCGCCACCTATATAAGATAATCCAGGATCTACTGTTAAAGTACCGTTTGCATTATTTGAGTGTATATCAGTTGAAGTAGTCATGAAATTTACTGAGGATCCATCTACACCTGAAGTTCCATCGTTCCCATTTACTCCTTGTGCTCCATCAGCTCCATCTACACCTGAAGTTCCATCAGCTCCGCTTTCTCCAGATAATGATAATTCTACCCAACATCCATTAGGATCATTAGATATTCCTATATCTGCAGCCGTTTTTTGTTCAGCAGTAAAACCATTTGCTGGAGTTGCACCCGCAGCACAGTAAGTTCCTGCAGGATCTATTCTTAATGCTCTTTCCCATTCTGGTAAAGCTAACCAATCAGCTTCTCCTAAATCACCACCGTTTCCAAAGAAACCAACGGGAATTAAATTAAATATTTTTTTATCTTCTACAACATGAATCATCATACCAACTCTTCTTCTACCTGATGACCAAATGTCATCCGATATTGTAAAACCTGTATATGTTGAAACTCCATTTTCAAAAAGAGGTATACTATTTCTTTCTCCAACTGTTATCATTTCTTGATAACCACCCTTTTGTGCGATAGAATGTATTAAACCTTCAGATGGTGCTGAATGAGATAAAAAGTTAACTCTTTGTATTCCTTGTGGTAAAGCCATTATAAATTAAATTATTTTTCTTTTTTTATATATCTAAATTAAAAACGTGGAAACAAAAAAAGAGAGGCAAAAAGCCTCTCTTTTAATAAAATTAATTTAATTAATTAATTACCTTGGATCATCTCCTTCTCCTTCGCCTCCTTCGCCTCCTTCAGGATTTGTAATTAATGTTCCAGTGTATGTTCTATCTCCTTCTGCTTGAGTAATTGGTATTTGTACTCTTATAGCATTTTGATTAACAATATGTTGTTGAGCAGAACCTTCTAGTTCTAGACGTGCAACTGCCGAATTAGTAATAGGTTGTCCGTCTCTTCTAACAATCCATAAGTAATGGTTAGTAGAAGTTTCTTTACTTACTGCAGGAGTTCTAAATGATGTTAGATCTTCTTCCTCATTTCTACTACTACCTGTACCTGAAACTATTTTATAAGTTGGATCTTGTGAAGCTTCTTCAAATGTCCATGTAGTTGTGTATTTATCCTCAGGTCTATCTGGTGTTGCAGTTGGTGTTGGACCGTTTCCATCACCTGAACTATCAGTTGGTTGAGGTGTTGGTGGAATCGGTGTTGCAGTTGGATCTGGTTGCGGTGTTGCAGTTGGATCTGGTTGCGGTGTTGGATCCGGAGAATCTCCTGGACAATCAGCAACTGATACTATTTCACCGCCTCTAACTTTAACTTTTAATTTTGGAATTCCTTCATTTCCTATATCATACCATCTGTCGCTACCATTAAATGGCACACTTGTTTCAACGTCTTGCCATAAACGATCACCTATAGTTAATTGCATTGGATCTGCTTTATCTGAAGTATATATTGGATGTTTTAAATCTTCACATGCTTCTTTATTTTCAATATCTCCTGCACCGTCAGCTACATTTACACCAAATGTATACACATCTTTAGGTGCTTCTGGTGTTGCAGTTGGCTCAGGAACTGGTGTTGCAGTTGGATCTGGAACTGGCGTTGCAGTTGGATCCGGTTGAGGAACTGGCGTTGCAGTTGGATCTGGTTGAGGAACTGGTGTTGCAGTTGGATCTGGAGCCGGAGTTCCGTCAGCACAACATACTGTTATTGTTCCTGTCATACCTGCATGTGCAGTACACACATATGTATATGTTCCAAACGCATCTTGTGGTACTTTCCACACTAAATCTGCATTTTCAACAACTGGTAAACTACCACTAACAATTCCTGCAGCGATATTACCGTTTTGACTAAAAATATTTAATGGATGCCCTCCAGTAGATCTTCTAAATGTATAAGTTTCACCTTTACATACATATAAGTTAGGATTTCTATTGTTAACACTATTTTCATATTCTGAATCTTGACCTACTTTATAGAATTCTGCTCCTTCAGACCAGAAATCTAATACTTTTTCATAATCTTGACCATCAGCTCCATCGGCTCCATCGGCTCCTGGTGCTCCATCAGCTCCATCAGCTCCATCAACTCCATTGGCTCCTGGTGCTCCATCGGCTCCATCAGCTCCTGGTGCTCCATCAGCTCCGTCTGCTCCATCAACTCCATTAGTTCCGATACTTGTTTCTATCCAACATCCCATTGGATCTGCAGATATTCCTATATCTGCAGCTGTTTTTTGTACAGCAGTAAAACCATTTGCTGGAGTTGCTCCTTCAGAACAATAAGTTCCTGAAGGATCAATTCTCAATGCTCTTTCCCACTCAGGCATATTAATCCAATCAGCTTCAAGTAAATCTCCTCCGTTTCCAACAAAACCTACTGGAATTAAATTAAAAAATTGTTTTGTTTTCATTACAAAAACCAACATACCGGCTCTTCTTCTACCTGAAGACCATATGTCATCTGATAAAGTGAAACCAGTATATGCTGAATCACTGTTTTCAAAACATGTAATTGTAGGGAAATCATTCTGATGATAGATTTCTTGATATCCACCCTTTTGTGCAATAGAATGTATTATTCCATCACTTGGAGCGGATGCTGATAAAAAGTTAACTCTTTGTATTCCTTGTGGTAGTGCCATTTTTTATTATTTATTTTTATTATTTATTTTAGCTATTTACAACGTAAACTATAGGTAATTCAATAGTCATTGGAACAGTGTTTAATTTATACAAATTATAATTAGTTCCATTTGGTCCAACAAATGCTAATTTTTCTGAACAATTATCTGCTGGTGCTCCATCGATTTCAAATCTTTTATGAACTGTTAAGTCATCACCTATCATATCTACTGGAATTGCTAGCCAATAGAAGTTAGCTGAACTACTTGCCGGAATTGTAAAACTAGTACCATCAACTATTTCAGATAGTGAGTTTACTTGTTCATATGATCCAGGGTTAGCTAACATATCTGCGAATGATTCATCATAATTAGCAGCTACACTATTATCAGCTTTATATAAAGTTCCTCCAATTAGATCTTGTGCGTAAGGATATCCTCCTGATCCTAAGTGGAAGTAATATGCATCAGCTTGTTCTGGTTCTGGCGTTGCAGTTGGTGGAACTGGCGTTGCAGTCGGTTCAGCTGTTGGAACTGGCGTTGCAGTTGGTTCAGCTGTTGGAACTGGCGTTGCAGTTGGTGGAACTGGCGTTGCAGTTGGATCTGGTGGACATTCTGTCCATTGTAAAACTTTAGTAGCTACACCTTCAGATCCTATAGTAACCCAGAAGTAATTTGTAGGTTCTGATGATGGTGTTTCAGAATTCCACCAAAGGAATCCACTATTTGTAAAGAATTCATCTCCATTTTGATCTGCGTAAAATACGTTTCCAACTTCAGGCATAGTTAACGCCTCTTCTTCAGCGGTCCATAATACATATGGTCTAGCTTCGTCTCCTGCTTGATGAGATACACCACTAATATCTTGTGCATTACAGAAGAAATCACGATGTTCTTCTTCATTCTTATCAAGTAATCCATTTATGAATTCTTCAGGTTCACCTGCCATTAGATTCCATCCAGAAACAACATGTCTCTGTGGTTGTAATAATAATGGTTCAGCAGTCGGAACTGGCGTTGCAGTTGGTATTGCAGTCGGAACTGGCGTTGCAGTTGGATCTGGTATAGCTGTTGCTGTAGGATCTGGAACTGGCGTTGCAGTCGGATCTGGTATAGCTGTTGCTGTAGGATCTGGAACTGGCGTTGCAGTCGGATCTGGCACTGGCGTTGCAGTCGGATCTGGCACTGGCGTTGCAGTTGGAACTGCAGTCGGAGCTGGTGTCGCAGTTGGCGAAGGAGTATTGGCATTAACAGTTAAAACATTAGTAAAAGTTTCACAACCATTTCCGTCGACTATTTTTATTTTATAATCACCTGCAACAACTCCACTGTTACCTGAATAATCTGTAGCGTTTCCAAAAGTAAATGAGTTTGATACAACTGAATTTACAGGATTTTGAAACGTCGGATATGCGTTTTGTGGTACAGGTAAATTATTCCCTGCGTTCAATAAAGTATACTGGTAAGGTCCGACTCCTCCAGATACTGTTACTGATACTGTTCCATTTGTAATGTTTGCCATTATTTATCTTTGTTTTATTTATTTATATATTCATTTATTTAGTATTATCCGCAATAAAGGTATCCATAAACGCCTTCTGCTTTGCCATTTCCATCAAAATTAACAGATGACATACATTTACCTACTGTAAATGAATTAATCACTTGTCTTTCTTCATATTGTGGAGTGCCATCTTCAATGTTAACAACTGCATATTCAACTGGTTGTTTCATAAGATAACCTGGTGTATCTGAAGAACATAAAAGGTCTCCAATAGCTACTTCACCATTTTGATTACATACTTTCATACCTAATAGCGATCCTTCAATTGAATCACCTAATGAAGCAACTCTCCAAATAGTTTTAGTATCTCTATCAGCTTCTGCTAATTTAACACCAAATGAATCTCTATAATGATGATCTTTTTCTACATATACTCTAGGTTCACTAAAGTGTTTATCTAATGGACTTGGTTTTAAAGAATAATCAACTTCTAGCCATAAAATACCAACTATACCAGTATCTTTTGCAGAATCTGCTTTTACTAATTCATTATTATTATCTAATTTAACTAAATCTCCACTTTCGATAGAAACATCATTTCTTTTAACGTATGCGTGAGAAAGTGTCGCCAATTGGCCTCCACGGCCTTCATCGGTTTCTTCACTTAGTTCACTATCGGTTCTTGCATCTTCTTTATATTTTGAAAATGTTTCTTCACCAATAATAACATCCTCGTACAATGCAAGTTTAGATACACCATCTACAACTTTGGTTTGAAAGAATCCACTAGCTAAAACTCCACCAATCTTTGCATCACCTGCAATATCAATATCACCTTTAAATTTAGCATCACCAGCAGGTGAGATATAAAAAGTTGGAGCGTTGATAGCATCATTATCTAAATTAATGGCCATTCCGTTAGGCGAATATGTTGTCCAATCAGCACCCGCTAAATTGAAGTCTCCACTTTTTAGGACACCTGTAGTTATTTTACTACCATCAATAGTAGTAGATGTAGTTAAATATTGACTAGTATCTGGGGCAGGACCAGTTGCTCCTTTATCACCTTTTGGTCCAGCATCACCTTTAGCACCTGCACTACCTTGAGCACCTGTTGCACCCTTTATAAGTGACCATGTATATTTTGTATGGTCGTTTGAATCTTCTAGTGTTTGATCAGTATATTGACCGATATAATCTCTATTTGTAGAATCGTCTACACTAAAATTTGAAGCTCCATTTGAACTGTTAGCATAAGCTATGTGTAAATATGAAGTTAGACCATTTTGACCGTTTGTTCCTGCAATACCATCTGCACCATTTGCACCATTTGCACCTTTAACTAGTGCCCATTTCCATTTTGAATCTCCAGCTCCAGCATCATTTGGATCATAGTCAACATAAGTTCCTATATAATCTTTTCCAGCAGGTGATTGGCTAAATCCACCACCATTTTCATTATCAGCATACGCTATATGGAAATATGAACTTATTCCAGCATCACCTTTACCACCAGTTTCACCTTTAAGACCTTCTAAACCTCTTGGTCCGGCATCACCTTTTCCACCAGTTGGTCCAGCAATACCCTGAGCTCCACCTGCTCCTTGAATTCCTTGTAAACCTTGTGCACCATTACTACCTTTTTCACCTTGATCACCTTTTTCACCTTGATCACCCTTAATTAATGACCATGTATAATCAGAATGGTTGTTAGATTCTGTACTTGTTGTTTTGTTAAAAGCAAAACCAATATATTTTTTATTTGTAGGTGAATTACTAAAGCCAGTAGAACCATCTCCAGAATCAGCATATCTAATCCAAGTATATGTTGGTTCACCGTTTACTCCATCTGCACCTCTAATACCATCAGCACCATCGGCACCATCTTGTCCAACTAATGAATTAAGGAAATCAGTAGTAGTTCCTGTATTTCCAGAGGCTAACCATGCATTATATGCACTATCTCCATCAGCACCATCTTGACCATCTACACCATCAAAATAATCTACGCCCTTAACAGGAATATATCCATCAGCACCATCCTGACCGTCAGCTCCTTTAATTAATGACCATGTATAGTTTGTATGGTTGTTTGAATCTTCTAGAACATAATCAGTATATTGACCAATATAATCTTTACCTGCAGAATCGCTAATATCAAAGTCTAAACCTGTTGTATTATTAGCATAAGCTATGTGTAAGTATGTAGTTTGTCCATTTTCACCATCTATTCCTGGTATACCGTTTTCACCATCTACTCCGTCTACACCTTTAACTAATTGCCATTTCCATAATGGAGAATTGAAACCTGCATCGTCAGACACATCATCAACATAAGTACCTATATAATCTTTTCCGGCAGCTTGTTGGCTAAATCCTCCACCTGATGCATCATCAGCGTAACCTATATGGAAATAAGTTTGTACACCATCAAGACCTTTAGGACCTGGAATACCATCTTCACCTTTATCACCTTGTAAACCGGCAAGACCTTGATCACCTTTATCACCTTTATCACCCTTGATTTTTGTCCATAAATATACATTTGGATCTGTAGAATCTGCTAAATTAAAATCAGTATATTGTCCAATGTATAATTTATTATCTGAATCAGTTACACTAAAACCGCTCTGGCCGTTTGAATCGTTTGCATATGCTAAGTGTAAGTATGAAGTTTGTCCATTTTCACCATCTATTCCTGGTATACCGTTTTCGCCATCTGCTCCATCGATACCTTTAATCAATGCCCATTTCCATAAAGATGAATTTGGTAAAGCATCATCTTCTATACCATCGACATAAGTACCTATATACTCTTTTCCGGCAGCATCTTGACTAAAACCTCCACCTGATGAATCATTAGCATAAGCTATATGAAAATAAGTTGGTAATCCATCATCACCTTTTGGACCTTGAATTCCATCAGCACCATCATTACCTTGTAAACCATCTAAACCTGAATCACCTGTGTCACCTTTTTCACCCTTTATCTGTGACCATGTATATTTAGTATGATCTAAAGATCCATTAGGATTAAAATCAGTGTATTGGCCGATATACAATTTATCGTTAGATTCTGTTTTAGAAAAACCAGAACCATTTATATCATTTGCGTATGCTATATGTATATATGAATTAAGACCATCTACTCCTGGTGAACCATCTAAACCATTAACACCTACTGGCAATTCAACCCAAGAAGAATTAGCATCCGGAGCAATTCCTAAATCAGCTGCTGTTTTTATCACAGCGGTAAATCCATTTAAAGGACTTGCAGACTCTGAAGTGAATGCTCCAGAAGGATCCATTCTTAATGCTCTTTCCCATTCTGGTAATGCCAACCATTCTTCTTTTCCTAAATCACCTTCATTTCCAAAGAAACCAATAGGAATTAAGTTGTATAATTTTCTATCTTCAACGACATATATCATCATTCCTACTCTTCTTCTACCAGTTGACCACACATCATTAGATTGTGTAAATCCATCATAAACGGCACCGGTTATATTTAAGAATGATTTAATATTATTTCTATCTTCCTTGGTTAACATTTCTTGATATCCACCCTTTAATGTAATAGAATGTAAAATTCCATCAGTAGTTTCTGCTGGTGAGAAAAAACCCGATCTAGATATTCCTTGTGGTAATAGGCTCATGCTTGTATTAACTATTTTTAATTTACATATTTTATGTCAACTGATCCCGCAGTTGGCACTGTATTTAATTTATATAATGTATATTCTTCTCCATTGTCTCTAACGAAGTTTAATTTATCTGAACATATATCTGCTGGTGCTCCACTGATTTCTATTTTAGGATTAACCGTTAAATCAGGAATTCCTGCTGATATAGGAATAGCTATCCAGTAGAAGTTTGCTGTAATACTTGCTGGCATTGTAAAAGTTGTTCCGTCAACTAATTCTGCCAATTCACCAACAGTTTCATATGATGCAGGATTAGCTAACATATCTTCAAATGATTCACTATAATTAGCTGCAATTGAATCATCAGCTTTAAATAATTGATCGTTAATTAAATCTCTTCCCCATGGATATTGATTAGTTCCTAAGTGGAAATAATATATTCTTGAAGCTACTGGAGACGGTGTTGCAGTTGGTATTGCAGTCGGAACTGGCGTTGCAGTTGGAACCGAAGTTGGAACTGGTGTTGCCGTTGGAACCGAAGTTGGAACTGGTGTTGCCGTTGGAGTTGGACCTGAACCTCCACCTGAACCTGATCCTGAACCTGATCCTGAACCTGATCCTGAACCTGATCCTGAACCTGATCCTGAGCCACTATTTGGTGTTGCCGTTGGAGTTGGACCTGAACCTCCGCCTGAACCTGAACCTGAGCCTGAGCCACTATTTGGTGGTGTAGTTGGAGATGGTCCTGAACCTCCACCTGAACCTGAACTTGGCGCATCAGTGTTTGAATTCGATGTTCCTGTGCTATTTACACCAAATATATCACAACTATCAATACTAGGGCTAGTTTCTGATAAAGTAATTATAAATGCACTACAGTCTCTTACTGTAGAGTTTGTATTACTTGTACCACTTACATAAAACTCTGAACAATCATATATAGGAGTTATCCATATATAATGACCTGCACTATAACCTGCAGCTACATATCTGTCATAATCAGTATCTGTAATTTTAATCTTGTGAAAAATTAATGATTTTCCTATCTCATCATCACTTAATGAAAGATCTTCGTTAAGTCCAAAGATTCTCCACCCTGCAACTGTTTGTTGATTATAAAGTAAATTATAATCCATCTCATCATGTGTGAGTGCTCTACCTAATGTATGTGGATGTAATGGAAACCATTTCCCATTAATTAAATTTCTATGAAGACCGTGTATAAAATTGTAATTTTCTATGTTGCCGCTATGCATGTTAACACTTTTCTTTTTTTTATATATTCAATTTTTTAATCTTCTCGAATTAAATATCGTAGTTTTGAGTTAGATAGTAATGTTTAGTTATTAATTCTGTGTAAAAATCATTAGAAACTATCTCTGTATAGTCACATGGGTTAACATAATTACCTTGTTTTTGAATATATGCTTCACACTCATAGTTTTCTTTAAGAAATTCTAATCTTTTATTTCCTGTAAATACTTCTTGAATTTTTTTAATACTTAGTTGATTTAATTCAGCTTTTTGGCCAGATTCAAATATCTTACGCATATTATTTACAAATATAGCATATTTAGCTTCTTTCTGTGTTTTTAAATCTTTTTTTCTAATTTGAAAAGATAATAATCTTTGAATGCTTTCTTGATTAGTTCCACAATCACATTCTGGATTAAAATGATAATATGCAAGATCTTCATCTATATGTCTCTTAAGATCTGCTAAAGTTTTATATCTTAAATTAGTTTTAGTACCATAAAAAGCATCTCTGTTAAATAATATGTCAGAAACTGTTCCGTCATTATCATTTACGAATCTAAGTGCTCTATATGCACTAACTAAAGAAATTCTGTCAAATATCATTATTGGCTAGTTAAATTTGTTATCATATAAGCTATTACACCAACTGTTGTGGTAAATAGTGTCCAAAATACTTTTGTAAAAGTAGACTTCCATTTTACTAGATCTTTGTGTTGATCAACTAATCTTTCGTAATCTCTTTCGTCTTTTTCTTGTTGTTTTCTCCATTGTGTATTTTTAGAAATTTCAACAATTGCACCGTCATATGGATTAAGGAGCCTTTTCTTAAGTTCTGATACATCCTCTTTCATGTCGCTTTGGTTATCAATCACTTGTTTGATTGAAGCTTCCAATTGAACATAATTAGGATCTTCCATTTTAGCCTTAAGACTTGTAAATGCTTCTAATAATTCTCTTACTAATTCGCTGTTTGATTTATCGTTTGCCATATTAGAATGGTTTATTTTTATCTTTATTTTCTAATTGTCCTTTAATCCAAAGTTTTCCTAGTGGATTTTTAATTGGTTTAGAAATTTGTTTAGCAATTTGTTTTTCTATTTGAGCTAAAATATCACCTCCATATTCAGAATTATCTACAATTAACATATTACCTGCTCCGAATAATTTTTGAAATTTACCTAAGTTATCTTGAACCTCTTTCCACATCTTTTCAACCATCTTGTCTTCAAGTTTACGTTCTCTCATTCTGTTTCTCTCTAATGCAATATCTAATGATGTATTTACAAATACCATATAACAATCATATCCCATATCACGATATAAATTTCTATGTCCTTTTATTTTATCAAAGTTTTTACCAGTACCGTCAATTACTTGACCTAATTTTCCGCCTAAGTAATTATTTTGCATTCTTTTAGTAAGTCCTTTAGCTTTATCTCTGATTACCATTACTTTTTCCCATTCTTCTGGATCTTTGGCTAATTTAGATAAATCAGCAGGGCTATAACCTGCTTTTTTTAATCCTGCTTCAAACGCATTATCATTATTGACTAGTTTCAATCCTGTTGCATATGACACCGAACTTACTACTCCTTTTGGAAAATTAAAAAGTTCTGTAGCAACATATGATTTACCAGAACCTGGTCCACCTGCCATAAAGAATGCCTTAAGAATTCCTTGATCATGAACACCTTCATCAATAAATTGTTCAAATAATTTTATTTTCTTCATAATAGTTAACTGTGATTTATAATCTATATATCATAAAAAAAAGAGGTACCTTTAAAAGTACCTCTTTTTAGATTAAATAATTTTACTAAAATATTATTCTTCCCAGATCATCACTGTACCTGCGTCATAATATTCACTATAATATCCTCTTTTGTTTAGTTCTTTTTCCCATGAATTGAGTACACCGAATGTGTAATTTTTGTGATCTTCAGAGTAATAATCGTAAATTCTTCTTCCTTTATACATATCAGCATCTTCAGCAGAAGCCCATAATCCGCCTTCTGTTCCATCAAATTCATCTGAAGTACTTACGAATCTCAAATGCTTAGATACAAATTCTTTTAGTTTTTCTAAACTTACTTTAGCTTCATTAACATTAATGACTACTGATTCCATTGCAGCTTCAATGTCCCATTGAATTCTTTGTAATGGATCTTCACCTCTATTACTTCTTTTAACAAAAGCAATAAGTCCTGGCTCAAATTTAGCATTTTGTGCCATTTCAAAACCATAACTTGAATCTTGTCCACCACCGTCATTATCATATGCTAAATCAGAAATCCATTTGTCATATTTTCTTTGGTTCCAATTTACTTTCTTAACCTTTTTTGCATGTGGTCCATCTCCTAATGAAGAGACTGCAGCATCATAAGAACCAGGTATAAATACACCTAAATAAGTTCCATCACCATATTTAACTTCTTTTCTAAATCTTTTTAAAGAATATTCACCACCTTCGATTTGTTTACGCTTTGTAACTTCTCCTTGTCTGTAACCTATTTCAATCTTTTTTTCTTCAGCAGTTTTAGGATCGATTTCGAAATGTAAAGATTTTACTAAATCTGCAATACCGTCAAATTTATTTTCGTTGATATTTGTATAATCATCAAATGTAGGAAATAAATTATTAGATTCATACCAACCTTGTTCGTAATCGTCATCATCTTCATAATCATCATACTCAGGTTCTTGATACCATGATTGATTTGGATCAGTTTCTGCTTCTTCAGTAAAGTCATGTCTTTTCCATGGAAACTTTGGATTTTCAACTAATGCAGGGAATAGGACTTTATTACCTTTTGCTTTAGTTTTTAATTTCTTAGGTTCGAAAGCTAAAGTAATACCAATATCTCTCATTTCTGCTTTACCCATTGCTCTAATAGCTTTAAGTACTGCTTTATTTTCTAAGTCTTCTTCTGTATAACCATTCATTTTGGCTAATAACTCATAATAGTCCATGTTACCAAATACGCCATAACCTTCATATTTCTTTTCATGCCATTGATTACCTTCGTTATCAAACATGTATACATCAATAGTGTTTTCTCTTTCAGAACCTATTTGTACATCAGTATCATAAGTAATCCATGAGAATTGGCCTTCATTGATTGATTCTAAATTAAATTGTTTAAATGTTTTTTTAATTTTCATTTTTATCGTATGTTTTTATATGATCAATTATCTCTGTGCTTGTTAACTTTTGGTCCCAACGTATAAAGAATGCTGTTTCATATGGATGAGAACCTATCATTTCATATATTGAAGCAATGTGAGTTTTATCCAAGTCATCAGATTCTTTCTCGTTATCAGCTAAATGAGAACGTAATCCTTTAAAATTATATATCTTATTAAATTTAAGATCATTCTCTTTGTGATTTAATCGTTTAGAGCCATAGTATTCCAGATGATATCCCAACTCTGTTAGAGGAGTTATCATATTATCCTTATGATTCTTTATGGTTTTCTTGTTAGGCAGACCAGCTTCACCATAAAAACATATGGCTATCTGTTTTGACCATTTAGATACAGTATCTGAACATACACCTAATACACCTTCAATTGCATCTGTATTATAGACTATTGTGCCTTTTGAAAAATCATTGTTATTAGACCATGCAAATCCTTGAGAAGTCATTGCTATTGAATCTAATTTATTATAAAAAAAATTTAGTGGTTTGGCATTTTCTAGTAGAAATGAAAATGTTGATGTATTCATGCAATTTACCCATAAATAATCTGCATTTTTAATAATCCATTCCCATGAAACTTCATTTTTAGGACCATCTTGTCCTAAAAAACATTTATCATGAATATACCATAAATCTATTTTTACGTTATACCCTTGATCTATCGTTGAGTCTATATAATCTGGTGTATTTTCTAAAAGTGAATTAGGACCATTAATATTACCTCTGTTAGAAATTAATAACATGATGTTTATTATTTATACGTCTGAAGTATTAGAAGTTTCAATCTTTTTACGAGACCGCCACCGAAATAAGATAGCCAATCCAAAGAATAATCCCGCCATAACATACATAACTAAATTGGCGTACCAAAGACTTCCAGTGATTGTCGTTAGCCAATATTGGATTACGTCGAACCCAAGAGGGTTGAAAAATAGAGCTATCATCATGCTCCAATTCGCTAGGCGGCTTGTTAAGTTTTTCGATATGTCCACTACTGTCTCCTTCCATTATTTTAAAATACGATTTACTATTATTAGTATTCAAATGGAGGTGTTCCATAATCTTTTTGTTGGATGCCATGCCATTTTCCTGCACTAAAAAAATACCACCATCCATATTTAGTATCATCTACTACTTTAAATTCTTTGGGTAATTTAACACTTTTTTTAGAAGCTCTAGCAATATACTTTAATACAGGAACTCCATCGTCCCATGTTTTAGCAGTTGATCTAGCATTTACTGATTGACCGTCTGAAAAAGCATCATATACTTTTGCATCATCAATTTCATCGGCTAATAAATCAGTTGCTGATTCATTAACACTTTCAGTTACCGCTCTTTTATACTGTGTTTGTAATTCTTTAAATTCAGTTTTAAGTTTAGAGGAAATAGTTTTCTTAATACCCCAATTATCTCCAAAGATTAGTGGAGCTACAGCGCCCATACCAGCAGTCTTAACTTGCTTTTCATATTTTCTAGCGTAAGTAGATCTATCAAACCAATCTAATGCCGCTTGAGCCATATCTTTAGATATTTTAACTCCTTCAATTTCAGAAGTACTACCATTAACTATCATTTTAAATAGTTTCTTAGCAGGTGCTTGTCTTGCTTCGTTTATAAACTCTTCAAATAACTTTACCTCTACAAAGGATTTTAATGTCCTTTTAGATTCTTGGATTTTATTATCCTCATTGGAATAAAAATCATATCCTTTACCATCAACAAATCCATTTTTATCGAATTTAACGTAACTTCCGGCTTCTATAGGATTATTAAAGTATGCTGAACACCTAGTGTTTAAATTTAGTAATTCTTTTTTAGCCTTGTTTTTAGTCATATCTTCACAAAAAATTCTAGCACTATGAAAACCACTAGCTACACGTATACCCTTATTAGTATCATAAATAGTCTGTTCTATAAATTTGTAATTTTTGCTTTCAGCTTCTTTAAAGTCGTTTGCTTCTTCTTCAGATTCAAATAAAGCTGCTATCCATTCTTCAGCTTTATCAAAACGGTTACCTTTTTCTGGGTTAGATCCCCATACTGTGTATACTTTTGCCATGTTATTATAATTTAATTAATGTACATATTTAATTCATATCCAGCTGTTCCACTTCTACCGTATATTTGAACATGTAAAGCTTTCTTTTGTTCTTTGTCGTTTTTATATAAACTTAATGTATCTTTTTTAGTTGCACCTTCTTTTGGTTTAAAGAATGCATCAACATATGCATTACCATATTCCTCACTATCAAGATGATAACCCTTTACTGCTGCGTATCTTTCAATTTCGTCTATAGTTGAAGAGTATGTTCTGTGATATATTTGAAAATCACCTCTTGACTCGCTCACGTACTCTTCAAACAATTTTACTTTTTTCATAATTAAAAGTTTAATTTTTTTATTTTTTTAATAATGGTTTTAACATCATCATCTTTATCACCATATACTGGAGATTCATTAGAACTATTCCAAACTGCCATATTAACTACAGTACCATCAGAATTAATGTTATATGAACCACCTGCATATTCGTCTCCGTCAATATCTAGGTCGAATGAGTCCTCTTCATAATCATCACTAACAGTGTATTCTTTACCGTCTAATTTTGTAAGAGCATCTGCAAATTTCTGTGCAACCTTTAAAGTTTCTTTTTTAGAAAGACCAGCTCTGCTTTTTTTAGTTAAATGAGAAGTTTCATTAGTAAAATCTTCGAATAGTTTTACGTGTTTCATAATAATTATAATTTAAATTTAGCATCCTTAAACGCTTTTTTGATTTGCTTAGTTACGTCAGATTGAATACCTGGTCCTCTAAAGCTTCCACCTATTTCATAAGCTCTTTCTTTTACAGATTCTGCAAATGATTTTGCTTCATTATATACTTCCATTTCTAGTTCTTCTCTTCTCTCATCTTCGTCATCTGAAATAGTACCATCAGCGTTCGCTTCTACAATAGGTTGTTTTTTAGAAGATTCACATGAGCAATTACCTCCGCATTCACATTCGTTTATAAAGTCTTCAAACATTTTTGTGTGTTTCATAATAAAATATATTTTTTATAATCTATATATCCTATTTATTTAACTCTAATTGTACTTTAGCCCAATAGTGTTCTGTTCTTGGATTTTTATATCCTCTTGGTCCACCATTCCAGTTTCTTGCAATAGTTTCAAAACCTCCTTCTGGATGATGATAGTTTTTCCAAATCAAAAACATTTCTATAGATTTATCTTTACTAAATCTGTCCTTTAATTTAAACTTCTTTTTGATTTTCTGTTTTTTTAGAATTCTATTAACTTCTCTTACCATAATGGGTCTAAGTTGTAAAACTCCAATTGAAGGCTCTTTTAGATGTGTATCACCTATTGCAGAATCATTGCCCATTGATTCTACTTGAATTAATGCCATAATTAATTTATCAATTTTTGGCTCAATTACTATTTCTTCTATAGGCTTAGGTTCAATTCTCTCTACATGTTCAATAATTTTTCTAGAATGATCTGCTCTATAACTAGGCGATATCATAAAAGGTAAAAATGTAATTAACACTGCATTTCTTAAATTACTACGCATAATGTTTTTTTAAGATAAACTAAAACTCTGTATATTTAAACTATCATTAAATTCTTTCTCTTCTTGTTTTTCCCATTTACTAGTTTCAACTCTATCATGAACTGAAATAGGAGCATCTGATGGGAATCTTGAATCTGATGTGTAGATAAAATTACCACCAGCCATAGAGTGTCTTCCACTTTTAAATAATCCTGCAGGAACTGCGTAATTAGATTGTTTTCCAAATATTGTTCTTTCAACGAGTATCAACTCATCATCTGGAATTAAGTCAGTTTGTAAATTTTGTCCATAGTGAAGAATAATGCTATCTTCTCTAGAAGTTAAACCATTGTTTGTACAATCACCTAGTGAATTTCTTAGTACGAATGTTAAAATTGTGTCCATCTCTATTTGTTTTTTAATTATACTACTAATATACCAAAAAAAAGCCAAATAAAAAAATATTTGGCTTTTTATTTTTAAAAAGTTACGAACAATTTAAAATACGAATTGAAAAGTCTTTAATAGATCTTTAGCTTTAATAGAATCTGCATCTACACCAAACTCATCATATAGTTTTTGATACATTTCATCCCATAAATCTTGATCTGCTAAATCATTTAATACTTCTTTATTATCTCTAATGAATTTTTTTACATCACCTCTAATATCTTCATTTACTTCAGTGTCTAATGCAAATTTTTCAACTAGTGAATCTAATGTTACTTCAACTACTGATTCTTCTAATTCGTCAATAAATTCTTGAACATCACCGCCGTCATTTAATGAGTATGTAAATTCATCTTTAGCTTTATTAGAAATAATTACAGTATCGCCTTTGATTTCAGCCTTCATGTTTTTCATTCCTTTAAGTGCTTGTTGAATAAGTATTAAAGCATCATCTGAATTCTGACCATAACTTCTTTCATTCACTGATTCCATTAAACCAATTGCAATATCTCCAACTTCTCTATCACCACCATCAACATACTTCTTGTTTAGTATTGCGAATTTAAAACCGTCTGCTTTTATCATATACATTGGCATCATACCAGTACTAAAGTCATATTTGTAATTACCAGCTTTTAATTCTTTACCAACATTCATAAATGATTTAGCATTTCCTACTAAATCAGCTAAATTGTCTAAGTGTGTTCCAGCATCATCTTTTTCATTGATTGTTTTTGCTTCATAAACTTCTATAGCATCTTCTATATCTTGTAAGTCCATACCAAAGTTTTCAGCATGAGCTACTGCATAATCAACTAATTCACTATAACCAAGATCTTTTCTTGCATCTTCCCATTCTTTTCTAGTTTTTCTATCATCGGAATTTCCATATGCATCGTCTAAGAAATCGATTAAAACTTCTTCGTCTTTTGTATTTAAATAAGAATCTATTGCCATTAATTCTCTATTTTCACTTAAGCCTTGTTCTTTATTTTGTTCTTTAGCAAAAGCAAATGCATCTTCTTCAAGTTCAAAACATTTAACTAATGTATCGCCTTCCCAAACACCATATGGTGTTTCTGGTTTATCACAATGTCTTACTTCATATTTGTCATTTGGATTTTCGCTGTGATGTTCAGTAACTTCTTTTGCCCAACCAACTTTATGATTTTTAGCATATTGCGCATGTGCCAATGGCATAAAATATTCATCACGTTGCTTTTTATTTAACAATTTCCAATAAGCATCAACTAAGTCTCCGCGACCATTGTCTGAATGTCCACCAATTTCCGCATAATGTGCAAGAGCTTTTTCAAATTCTTTACTAGAACCTTCAGTAATAACTACTGATTCAGCTAATTCTGCATGAACATCTTTTAAACCTACAGCATCGTCTAATTGAGATAGTAAATCTTTTTTCTGTGCAGTTAATGCTCTTAGTTTTTCTAATAGTTCAGTCTTTCTGTCACCTTCAGCTGCTTTCCATTCTTCAACAGTAGTTACCATGTCTTTTACAACTTGGCCATACTCTTTTTGAATTTTAGTAATTGATTTGCCTTCTTCTAACTTAGTTTCATTATTTTCGAATGCATATAATTCTTTGGCTGATTTAAGTTTCTTACCTGCTTTTTCAGGATTACTAGGATCTGGATGTGCTAATAAACCAGCATCAATTAATCTATCAAATATTTCATCTCTTACTAAACTGAAGTCAATAGAATCACTAGAATTGTCCCAAGTTTGGGCAACATATTCAGGATCTATCCAACCATAACCTTTTTTAATATCATTAACCATATCTTTGAAATCCATTTCAAATTGCTTAACTCTACCTTCATTTACTGTAATTATAGCACTAGATAGTGATTTAACCGCTGTTAATTTATCTGTAAAAAGATTTAAAGCCTCGTTTAATACAACAGGTTCTTTAATATCCTCTACAATTTTAGTAGCTTTAATAGGACTTTTAGTTTCAGATATCAATAAAGCTTCTTTAATTACTTCTGCAGAATATAAATTTATTGCAGAGTCATTTTTATTATTGAAATTTATAAATGATGACATATTTTTGATTGTATATTTTTATTTATATATTCTTATTTCTTTCCAGAACCACCTTTTCCTTTTCCAGAACCTTTTCCAGAACCTTTTCCAGAACCTGATCCACTAGAACTACCCTTTCCTGATCCTCCTATAATTTCACCTGCACCAGAACCTGATCCACTAGATACATTTTTTCCAGTTTTAGCTTTTCTTTTAGCTGGTTTCTTTTTAGCTGGCGCTTTTTTAGCAGCTGGTTTTCTACCTTTTCTAGTTTTACCTGCTGCTGCTTCTGCAACATCAGATGCTTGATCCAATAATTCTTTAGATGCTTTTTTAACATCACCAATTTCAGCTTTAACGTTTTTAGCTCTACGCTTTACTTCTTTCTTAATAGAATCTACTTTGTCTTCTACTACGTCTGCAATAAAGTCACCGTCTTTATCTTCGATTTTACCCTTTTTGATCAAAAGGAAATAGGCACCAGCGGCTACCGCTAATAATGCCAATACAATTAATGTTGTGCTCATAATTTTTGTTTTTTATTTAATTAAATTCTTATTACTTATACTATTTATCCGTCTTTTGTTTCATAAAAGAAGAAAGCAGCCTTTTGGCTGCTTTTTCATTGAGTTTGTTTAAGCTGGACCACCGACCCCGAAATGGACCCAATTTGCGTAATCATCCGCAGTGTTTTGAAGATCTTCTACGTTTACTTCGAATACTTGATCATTCTTAACACTTGTAACTTCTACGGTTGTTGAATCACTCTCAGGAACCGACGCAGCTCCTGGAATTAATTCAGCCATTATAAAACACGTTATTTTTAGAGACAAGAACTTTATCGTTCTCTTATATTATATATCACGTTTTATAATATAGTTTCTTAATATAATACTATTTTTTTAAATATTTTTTAAATTATTTACAAGCCAGTCTAATTCTACTTGACTACCTGAATCTGAGATGGCATTTTCAGGATCTGGGTGTGTTTCAACGAACACTCCATCATATTCAAATATACGAGCTGCTTGAGAATATTGCTTTGCCAATTTACGACTTCCTCCTGTAATACCGTCACCTGCCATTTGAGTAGAGTGTGTACAATCAAAGATAACTTTGTCTGCAAATTCTTTCATTACATCAACACCTCTAAAATCTACAATTAATCTATCATATCCAAAGTTAGAACCTCTTTCAGTAAGCCAAACTTGACAATTAGGATTTACTTCTTTAATTTTAGTAACAGCATGTTTCATAGCATCTGCCGATAACCACTGTCCTTTCTTAACATTAATAGTATTGAAATGTTTTGCACACTCTACTAATAGATCTGTTTGTCTACATAAGAATGCTGGAATTTGAATTACATCTACCACATCAGATAATGGTAATGCTTGACTTGTTTCATGAATGTCAGTAACTATTTTAATATCAGGAAATCTATCTTTGACATTTCTCATAATATTAATACCTTCGTCCAAACCTGGACCTCTATTAGAGTGAATTGAAGTTCTATTAGCTTTATCGAAACTGCCTTTAAGATACCAATCTTTTCCATTCATTAATGGATAAAGTGTTTCAGCAACTAACATGAAGTTGTCCTCGTTCTCAATACTACAAGGACCTAGTATGTATGTGTAATCTTGCATTTTTATATTCGTTTATAGATGTTATACGAATAAATTTAGAATGGTTTATTTTTTATCTAGATTCAAGCCCTATGTTTTTATTAAATGGCTCATTTGCCCCAGTTCCTGCGCTAAACTGAAACCTTGCGGCTGCAAAATCTTTAATTTTAAATTGAATGCCTGTTGATTTTACACCTATTAATAAATACAACTGTTGAACTGAACTGACTCTGTTTACCATAGAAGATAAACCGTCAACATATACTTTATTGCTATTTATAGTTTTTACTAGTTCCTGAGAAATAGGATAAAAAATAACACCAAACCTATATTGGTCGTTTTTCTTAAGTCTTTTAGCATAATATGTTACTGCTGATTGTTCATTCTTACAACCATCAGGCCTGGAACCTGTTTTGCTCCAAAATTCATCCATTATTTTATACCATTCTCCTTGATCTCTATTAAATAGTTCATCTACTTTTTCATGAAGTATATGCCTAGAAACTTCCATATTGTTTATTCCTAATTTATCTAAAATAGACCTATATCCGGAAGTTTTATTGTTATATAAAAGACTATTTGCTAAAACAATATTTGTTAGCCATACATTTGATTGTCTTCCTTGATTAGGCTCTTTAGTATATCCTCCATTTGTTTTAGGATCAGCAATCACTTTGATTATATCATCATATGTTTTTCTTTCAGACTTGTCTAAAACAAAATTCTGTTCGGAATTCTTATCAGAAACTCTATTATGTATTATTTCACACATCGTGACGATAGATGGAGTTCCTCCTTTTTTACCAGCTTTTGAAGATATGTCCCATCCATCAAAATGAAAATCTACTAACGCAGCATTTGCTCCTTGTGGAAAACTTAAGCCCGTCCCAGGATCGCTAACTGCACTGAATAAAAATATACCTCCTAATATTTCTCCAAAATCATTTGCTATTTTTGCTAATGAAACCGAGTCTATTCCATATTCTTCTTGTATATTTTTACCAAAATCCAATTCAAAACTTTGACCTGCTTCTTTAAGAAATGTTTTTAAATTCCCGGGAATTTTATATGTATCTTGATTTCTAGTATACTCTACTAGATCTTTAATATAGTCTATGTATGGTTTAGGAAAGGTGTTACCGTATTTTTTTTCAACTGCATCAATAGCTGCTTTACATATAATATCTATTGTTCCATAAGTAGCTCCCTTTCCATCTAGTCCTAGAGCCTTAGGTGTTAATTTACCTCTTCCTATTATTGCTTTTTCTCCGGTTTTTGTTTTAGCCACATTACTTACAATAAGATATTCTTCACCTTTTAAAAAAGTTTCAGTTCCAATATTAATATCTTTTAGTATCGTAACAACTACGGTTGGAAATGTTCCGGAAAGTGATTTGTCATCTCCAGGATATTGTATTTCAATTTCAAAATAATCTTTAGGTAAACCAGATGCTATTAACATTTGAGTTGTATTGTCAGTTGGTTCTACCCCTAAATCTGCTCTTAATTGTTCACCTGTACCAAATTTAGTGATCGCACCTGGATAAGAAGCAGATTTCATCCAATCAGTATATGCTGAGTTAAAAAATTCTCTTTTGTAATTATATTTGACTTTCTCATTTATTTCAGCTTGTTTTCTGTTCATTGCAATCTGAAAGTTATTTCTAATATCTCCGAATGTACTCATATTATTTTATTGCTTTTATTGTTGATATATTTATCCCATCGTATTCGTCTTCTAATGATTTTACTAATTTTAGGTTAGCATCGTCATCATCATAAAACTGCATATCATTGTAACCCATTTCTATAAGTTCTTTGAATGCTGCTTTTTTACGATCAGATATATTACCTTTGAATTTGTGAATAGGATCATTAACTGCAAATATTAATTCATAATCAATTCTATATCCTACGTGTTCTCTTAGCCATTTATGAATCATTTTACGATCATCTCTTGCCGTAACAATTCCTACTGCTAATTTTGACTTATAAGCTTCTTTGAATATTTTAAGATAATATTCTATTAATTTACCGGCTTTCATAATCTCTAAAGATTTAAACTCGTCAAAGTTTAATTCTTCATGTTCACCTTTTTCATATGTATTGAATTCTTCAGGTGTTAGAGAATAACATTCACCTGTTTTTTTATTACACACCTTGATTTTTGCAGAAGATATAACTAATGTATCATCAAGATCAAATACAAGAATTTTAGACCCATGATATGGTTTACCTGGCCTTCTTGCTTCATTTAAATAAGCTTCATATCTTTTAACGTATTTCATCTTAAGTTATATAAACCCTTTTAAAAAAGTTTATTTATTATTTTCTTGTCTTATTTTAATGGCAGCAGTTTTAATATCTAATTTTACTATTTGTGCTTGTAAAGAAAGTTTTTGTGCAGCGATCGCATGTAACTCGGATTTCAATGGATCCTCTTCTTCTCTTTGCTTTTTAGCAGTATCAGCGGCCTTTATCTTGATATCGGTTTTCTTTTTATCTAAATCTCTAATCTTTTGATTTAAGTCAGCAACTTTTTGTGCATCTTCGTAAATCTTTTGTGTTTTAATGTGTTTCATTTTTTGGTATGTCTTTTTCTATTTCTAATCTCCATAACATATTATTTGGAACTATAAATTTTCTATCGTGACCATATACATAAAAAACAGTTTTCCATATATTTTGTCTTACTATTCTGGCCTTTTTAGCTCCTCTAATGTAAACTATATCATCTATATTGTAATCATTGCCATATAAAAACTGTGCTCCTATTACAAAATTAGAAACAAGATCTTTAAATGCAAATGTTATTATCGCAACAGCCGTCAACCATCCCCATTCTCCTACAAATTTAGATACTATTTCTTCCATTCTTTAACTAAGTTATTATACAACCACATTCCTATCTTTTCACCAAATTCAATATCTGATTTAAAGTGATGACCTCCTACTATTCTTGATTTAGAAACATCATCCGCTATTTTCATAGCATCTTCTTTTAATTGGGGGTATACATCACCTATTATTTTTGCCACTAATATACTTTGGGCAGTGTGACCTGATGGAAATGATGGAGTTTTTGCTGTATCAGAACCGAATACCTTTATATCTACACCATGATATGGTGCTAATTGGTATGGTCTTGGTCTATTGTATTTATATTTTAATCTAATTATTCTATCACCAGCTGCTTTGATCAAATATTTAAAATATTTATTTGACCATTGTAAATCATTAGATTTAACTAATTCTTTAAATGCCCACATAAAATCATCGTCATATTTATGTTCTAATTTTGCTGGCTTTTTTGTACTGGCACATTCTATTGCCATATCTAATAATTCTAGTTTTACTAATTCAGATGAATTTGAAGGTGGTAATTCTATGGGTGCATCTTCTGAATATGATTTAAACCATTCTTTATCTTGTGTTGCACTTAATCTTATTACATGTTTATCTTTTGGTTCTTTTCTAAAAACCAATCTATCTATAATAAATGTACTAAGTGATTCTAATCTCATTCTGTCGTTGCCTCGTCATCTAATCTATTGATTTCTTCTTGAATTTCAAATAATCTCCATTCAAAATCAAATAATTCTTGACGGCTTAATTTATTTTGTTTAAAGGATTTTCTAGCTCTGCTATATTCCTCTGTCAATCTTTTTAAAGCTTTTTTTAGTTCGCTTCTCGTTTGATTAGCGTTAATACTGGACGTTGCCTTAATCGTCTTTTTTGGCTTGTTTACTGTTTTTTCTACTACTACCATATCAAAATCTGAAAATAGTTGTAGAAACTTTTCTGTATTGCTCATGATTTTTTAATGTTTTTTAATTAAACACCCATTTTATATATCACCCATATATTTATCTCTAACTCTACTACTGACAGAAATTGCTTCACCTTGTTCGTCTACTCTTACAAATTTAATATGTGTTGCAAGTATAATGCCTTGTTTACCGTTGTATACATTATGTGATCTTGCTTCAACTTTTAGGGTGACAGATGAGTTTCCTATTGTTTCTACTTCACCGTATATTTTAAGGAGATGTCCTTCTTTTGCTGGTTTTTTAAAAACACATTTATCTATGAGAACTGTTACCATTCTTGGTGTATCGCATACTTGGGAAGCATATGCAGCTCCCGCTGCGTCAACCCATGCTAATAATTTTCCACCAAAAAGATTGCCATGAAATCCCAAGTCGGACTTCTTGACCGGATGCGTACTTATTAACTCCATCTATTTTATATTGTTTAGTAGATTGTCGATAAGCCCACTTTCTTCTCTAAGAGCTTCGACTTTATCATTAAATGATCTTCCATCTAAATAATTGTGATTTTTACAATTACCTTTATGGGTAATACTTGAACTGGTACTCCAATTCTTTTTAAAACTTACATATTCACATCCATCAAATTCTACTATTGTGACTTTGTAACCATTTTCTTCTTTAGTTTCTTGTTGTGTAATAGAATCTTCAGAACATGAGGTTAATATTAATAAAGATATAAAGTATATTGCTTTTTTCATAATTTTTTTTATACTGGCGGATCTAAAGGTACATTAGGATATCTTTCACTTCCCAGAATTAAATTAGTTGTTGTGTCAGGAATACCTGCACCAAGATAAGGCTCAAGTTTTAACATTGCATTAGTAATATCTTGGGCTATAATAGTAACATTCTTTTCTTTACCATTATCTAAATATAAACATTCATAAATAAGATGTTCTTTAATTTTAGAAGTTTCTACCACTTTAATACTAAGTACTACTGTTCTTCTATCAGACTTATTTAAAGCCCTAACTAATTCAGATTTAGTTCTATTGTATTTCTTTTTAAGATTTGCCATTTGGGGTTAATTTATTGATATAGATCAAGTGTTTCTTGATCCAATTCGATTTCTTCACCTTGTTCTAATTCCTCAGGATTACCCCATTCCATGATAGCCGCGTAAATAGCAATATGTTTTGGATCTTCTAAAGGACTTTGTTCAAAGCCTGTTTCACCTAAAATATAGAATTCAGAACCATTATCATCTTCAGAAAATCTAAATGTAACTTCTTCTTCATCAAATAAAACAGTACCTTGATGAGTTGTCATTTGATACCTAATGTAAGGTGTTTCTTTAACTGTAAATTTCATATTTATATTTTTTATAATACTTATACGACATTAAATATAAATAGTTTCAACAGGTAAACCCTATTTTAGAGATTTCTCGATAGCTTTCTTGATTGCAGACGCAAATACTGTCTTATTAAAAGGTAAGTTCTCATCTTGTAAATCGATGAATGTAGCTTTAACTGTAGATTTAGCCATTCCTTCAACTTCAATTACATTATCATCCATATAGATTAGTAAAGTGACTATTGTTTTTTTACTCACTTTAGTCCACGGTCCTATCGATATTCCAGTCGTTGGTGCTTCTATTGAAGTTACTTTAACTTCAACTGGCTTACCATCTAAACATAAATCATACTTGTCTGAAATAACATCTTCCATCATTTGTTTAATACCAAATGTAATTCTTCTTTGGCTGATCTCTTCCATTTCAACTTCTGTTGTTACATTCTTAACAGTATAACAATCTTGTGCGAATAACATAGTTGGAATTAAGAATAGGAGTATTAATAGCTTTTTCATATTAGAATCTAATTTTACCACCAGTTAGTATTTGATAGTTGAGGGCATTTCCACCTGATTGCCAAACTCCAGTAAAACTGATATTGTATTTAAATGTTTTTGTAATTTGTATATCCCAAGAACTAAATGGAACTATAAGAACACCTGGATCCCACCATTGACCTTCATAGTATTGTGTGAATGGAGAATAGACTCCTAGAATTAAAGCCGATGTTGTAATCTTTGGACTAACTCTAAAGTTTCTATGAACTCCAGTAACTGCTGATAGATTTTGTAGTTCTCTTTTACCTAATTTACCTATAGTAAAATTTAAACCAGCCATTCCAGTGAATTTCTTCTTACCAAACTTAAATGATTCTAAAACAGTAGTTGTGTTTAAATGATTTTGATTAAAATTAGTCATTGTAGTATTTGCACCTACTAAATTAAATGTTCTATTCGGATTGATCCATGATTTATAGAAAGTTAAACTAAAATCATTAGTTACAGTTGTATATGTAAATAGTGCTCCTTGAACTCTGCTCTTTTTTGTATTAGCACTAGTAATAGAACCTACTACTTTTACTTGACGTCCATTTGAGTTATCTTGGTTGTCAATAACTACAATATCGCCTGATGCAATTAAAGAACCTCTGTTTTTATTATCTGATTCTCCACCATCAACTGCATTTGAAATAGAATTAGCTAAAGACATACCTAATCCGCCTTCTTTTGATTCATCTTCTGTTTTTGTTTCAGCGCTACCTGTTGAAGTGCCACCTCCACCTGTATTACTTTGTTCATTACTAGTTTGATTAGAACCAGAGCCATTAGATTGTTCCGAACTAGACTCTGAATTACTATTCTCATTATTTTTATTATCGGAACTATTAGATTCACTATTAGAATCTTCAGATTCTTTATTAGAGTTAGAACTTTGTTCTCCTGATTTCTTCTTTTTCTTTTTCTTCTTCTTCTTTTTGTTTGCATTATCAATAGCCTCTGCTACTGGAACACCTGATGATGAAAGTGCTTGTGGTAACATATCTCCACCTAACACATTCATTATATTTGTAATTACTGTAATAGTATTTTGAACTATTATAGCATTTGTATTATTTGTAATAGCTTGAGTAACGCTTTGACATGGATTCGCAGAATTAGCCTGAGTAACTAAATTCATCCATGCATCAAAAGTACCATCTGTAAAATCTGGTTGTGTAAATGTCTGAACATTGCCAAAATAATTTAAGGCAATCTCATCACTTGAACCCATTTGAATTGTTTGTTGATTCAGAGTACATGGATCTGTAAACGTATAAGACCACTGGCCATAACTGACTAGTGGTGCTAAGAATAACAGAACTGTTATTATTTTATTCTTCAAATATCCCACGCTTTATCATTCTTTTTACGATACGAGCAGTTCCAGATTCTAGGGCTTTCTTAGTTGCAATACCAATTGTTGATTGATTGAATTTGACAACATTGTCTTCACCAATCTTTGATCTTTTAATCGTGACTGCTTCACCACTTCCACTGCCTGTGAAAATAGTTCCAGTTTCAGCATTAACAAATCTTACTTGCATACCAATAATAGTTTTTAGTACAGTCTTTACTCCATCAACTGTAACTTCTTCTTCCTCAGATACTGAATAGTCATATATTTCTACATATACAAAATACTCTGCTAACACAACATTACCTACAACTTTAATATCATTTGCCGATATACCTTTTGCTGCAGCTTTATGTTGCTTAACCATTCTCTGTTTGATTTCTTCTTTATCTTCTGTAAATAGAAATCTATCTGTCCATTCTAAATAAGACAGAGTAATATTACTAACACCTAAACCAACTCTATTCTCTCTCAATTCTGGATAGAATTCATATAGTTCTGGTGTAAAGCCTATATTTAATACTTGAATAGGCAATTGATAATCTAACATATAGTCAGATACCTCATCGATGTCTGCTTTTTGTTCAAAACTAGCTTTATAGTCTTCAGTCTCAGTTTTACCTATTTGAGCATTAACTGTAAAGGTAACTAACAAAAAGACCAGTGTAAATAATCTTACCATGTTATTTCGTCTTCTTTCTTTTCTTTAACAATCACTTTTGGTGCTTCCTTCTTTTCCACTATATTATTAATAATAATTTGTGGTTGAGCCGGAATACTATCTTGTACTACAACTGGAGTAGGTTCCTTTTTTGGAGATAACCAACCTTCCATGTTAGTAATAAAGATACCAAACCCAGCGGCGATGACTAAGCCAACGCCGGCAATGATTTGATTTTTAATTTCAGAAAAGAATTTGTTTTCTTTTTTATCTGACATTCTTCTTAGTTTATTTTTAATGTACTAAGTATTATATAAGTTACTAATGTAAATAGTAGACCATTCATGATCTTCTCATCAGCTTCTTTTTGTGTTAGTACTTTTTTCTCGCAACATCCATCTGAAGTAGGCTTTGTAGCTCCACATCCAAATAGTAGTATTGAACTTAACGACAGTGCAATCATCTTCTTTCTCATTATTAAGTTATTTTTTTATGGTTTTAAATGTTTTAACAAATTGGCCATTAGTAACTTGTAAGAGATAAACACCTTGTGGTAATGAAGATAGATCCATTTGAAATTGTACCCATCCTGCAAAGAATCTTTTACTTTCTTTTAAAAATTCTGAACCATTATAGTTTAATACTCTGACAATATAATCGCCATTGTCTGGTACTGTCAGGTCAAATGTAATTGGACCTTTTGTTGGAACTGGATAAACAATTCCATAAATACCATCAGTTGGCCTAGTATCAAATGGCATTGATCGTTTATTCACATAGCCATCTGTGTTTTCAACATCAATATCCCATCCTAATTCTGTGCCAGCTGTTTTTCTACCAATCGTAATTGGAATTGTGTCCCAATCTTGATTAGTAACCCTAAATCTTACCGTAAATAATTCTGTTGTATTAATTATAGTAAAATTACCGAAGGAAGCGTCATAACCGCCCCATCTAACAGTTTCACCTTCCCAGTCCATAGTATATGTTAACCACTCTTGAGCTTTAGGTGTCACAGTAATCGATACAAACTCTAAATAGTCTGGATCATAGTTCAATGCAAATTCTAAACTACCAACATCTTCGCCTGAAGTTTCAATTTCTACAGGCAGATTAATAAACTCACTTACAGGCACATCAATCTCAGGTACGTTAAATACGACCTGAGATTGTGCACATGTGGTGAACAATACTAATATTGTTAGTAGTATATTCCTCATATTAATTTAAACCTGTACCGTTGGCATCACCTAATATTAATAGGTAGAAATTACCAGTGGTAGTTCCATTAATTTGTGGAGATAAAAATACTGATAGTCCTGGAATTGAACTTGACTGATCTGAACTTGAAGCATTAATAGTATTATATTGTGCTTCAGTAAAGAATAATACATCTGGATTAGAAGCGTAACTTGAGTTACCTTGTGCTAATCTAGAGAATACTAAGTAAGAATCCGATGCTGTAATTCCAGTAGCTTGATTTGGATTTGCAGTATAGAACTGAATACCAGAAGCTGATTGTACTCCCGCAACAATTTGTGCGATCATATTAGCATCTGCAGTTGATAGTGCTGCACTTGCATCTAGTCCACTTGCAATCTTAAGTCTAATTTGCCAGTAAGATTGGTCTAAGCTTTCTGAGAATGTTGCTGTTCCATCTGCTGCCGTTGTTACTGTAGTTACATCTGTCCAAGTATTTCCATCTGATGATTTCTGTAAAATCACAGGAATAGATTCAGCTGGATTTGTTCCACTATTTAAGATAGTTGCTACATAATCAAACACAGGTTCTATAAAGTTACCACCATTATCTTGTGTACCTAGAGCTCCATCTGTTCCATCAGCCTTTACATAATAAGCAGTAAGATTAGTAGTAAAATCTACGTCAGCAACTGCTCCGTTTGTGTAATTTGATAGAAAAGGTGCGTTTACTGTAAACATATTACCAGCAATCATATCGAAAGTGGTAGATGCTCCAGTATAAACCCATACTACTTTTACTACTCCGTTTGTTGAATCAACGTCATACGACAAATATCCAACTGGGCCAGATGTATTGTTATATGCTACTGTTGGTTCATCAAATACTGCGTTATCATAATTAAACGAAAACTGAATACCTTTAACTGCATTACCAGACGTGTTATCATAGTAAATATCAAACTCAGTGTTTGAGCTCGAACCAGTAGATTCTAAAGTGTACGTTGAATCAAAAATAACATAAGGCTTTGTTGCATCAGGCGCAGTCGTCTGCCCGAAGACAGTCATTGTACTGATAGCTAAAGCCAGTGTTAGAAGAATGTTTTTTAATTTCATTTGTTTTTAATTTTTTTTTAGTTTTTATGACCCGCTCTTATTACATAGAAAGTTGTTTGATTTCCATTGGCTAAATCAAAGAGGGACCATGCTCCGTAACCGGAGAGTTGTGATTTGTCATCTGAATCCGCAGCAACTGCCGGCCAAATGGTCGGGTTTTGCCAGGAATTTGTGTTCCATATTTCTTGTCCTCCACCAGGGTAACTGGAAATGTTACCTTGTCTCTTCTGGTGCATTAGATAAATGTCAGAGGCAGAAAATGAACCTGTATTATTTACATCAAGTCTCCAATAATCTTTAGAACTAACTGTATCTGATAGTAATCTGTCTTGAAACCAGTTAATATCTGAAGTTGTAAGCGTTCCTATTGTCGGAATGATGTCTATTGTAAAATCGTAATCGTTGTAATTTAACGTAGTATTAAATGAATAATATCCATTTGAATCTGTTGTTGTAGTGGCTTGTGTTGTATATGAGAAACCTACTTGGTTTTTATTCTGTGTCTTTAGGTAAACTGTTTGTCCTACAATACCTTGTTCTTCTGCTCCTTTAATATACCCACTTGCCGTGATAGGTACTGCGTTAGGATCTGTAGAAGTCCATTCTGCAAATGGATGACTGGGACTGAGTTGATTAAATTGACCTGTATTATAGTTAGCGGGTATTTCATATTGAAAATTTGCAGCACCTATACCACCAAAATTTTGAATTCTATATTCAAACTCATACCATACAGTTTTATCTAGGGTTGCCGTACCATAAGCCCATGTATTCCAACCATAATGTTTAGTAACTATATCATTAGTCTTACCAATACCTTTAATCATAAACTCATGTGAGTCATCTGTGAAAGTTCTAAATCGATATGTACCTGATTTGTTAGGTTTAAACCAACCGGAATAGATAATTGCATATCTTTGACTGCCCCATCTTGGTGGATTCCATAGTTGATAAGGAGTATGATTACCACCTCTTGGGCCTTGGTAACTTGTTATATCTATAGGTCCCCATGTATAGAGTGTAGTACCGCCATCGGCAAGATTAACCATAGCGTCAAATTCTGAATGCGAGTTAGCATTACCTGTATAATATTGACCTGATTGATTCCCACCATAGTGAGTCTTAAGTGACTTTAAGTTTACTGTAGTAGTTTGTGCATGGACGATAGGCATCGCCAAGATAAAACACAAGAGGAATAATTTGAAGTACTTCATATACTACATCAAGTCAGGCACAATACATTTATTGATTAGAGGCTAGACTAACATATTTTTTTTATTATTATATTATATATCTATAATGTTGAAGATATATAACATTAGGCCAGTCGCAACGGCGACACTTAACTTCTCGGCCTAGAACTCTTAAACACTTTTTTACAAATGCTGAAATACTCAATGATAGCCTTTCTGGGGCTTTTTCTAGTTACTAGCGCATATGCGCAAACTTGTGATTTAACACTCATAAGTCAAACACCACCTGTCACAACAGAAGATGACCATTCTTTTGTAATTGAATTTGTTAATGCAGAAAACTGTGGATGTAATGAATTTACTCAGTGGGATGAAAATACTTGCGATGGCAATGGATCTAGTTCCGTAAATAATAATGAAAATGTATCTCATCTTGTTTTTGGTATTCATTATGTAAATGAAATCACTGGAGAAGACTTAGGAGAAAACACAGATTGTACTTCTACAACATTTCATCCAGGTTGGTCATATACTAATGTTACAAATTGGGGTGGTTGGGAAACTGGAGATGTCGTTACTATTAATATAAATCCACCATTTGCCTGGGAGTGTATTTTAGCCACGCCCCTTGAGGGATATTGTTGGGAAGTAGTAATATGGCAGATTAATCTTTCTCAAACTGCGGGTTATGATGATTTTCCAGATAACGGATGGACTGTTGGTAATAGTTTTAATCAAACGCAAACATATCCTGATATTAATATAGATGATAATAGAATAGCTGTTTGTTATGATCCTTGTGTACCTGACACTATAATCGAATACATTACTGATACGATTTATATAGAAACTATTGATACTCTTTATGTAACTGATACTATTATTGAATATGTAGACAATTTTATTACTGATACTCTTTATGTAGAAACCATTGACACAGTATATGTTGATGTTGAAGTTTTCGTTGAGGTTTTTATCACCGATACTATTACTGAAATTGAGTACATTACAGAATATGTTACTGACACTCTTTTTATTACAACTGTCGATACAGTTGAAGTTATTGTATATGAATTCTTAACAGATACGGTTTATGAGTATATTTCTATTGATTGTGAAACTGGATTAGAATGTATTGATGATCCTGGTTTAGTTTGCCCAGATTGGACTTCAGTTTATCTTCCAAATACATTTACACCAAATAATGATGGTTTAAACGATACATGGAAAATGGTTTATGATTTAGATTGTTGGGTAGATGTAGAATTTAAAATATTTAATAGATGGGGAGACATGATCTACTCTGGTAAGGGTGATTATTATGATTCATATCCTTATTGGGATGGTAGTGTCAATGGTGGTGATCACTATGCTACCGATGGAGTTTACACATATACATTCTACGCTAAGAAATTTGGATCTACAGAAGTATTCCAAAGACACGGGCACATAACAATATTTAGATAACATGAAATCATTAATTATTTCCCTGCTATTTCTTCTACCTTTTTATACGGTAGCACAATGCAATCAACATGTCTTTACCTCTGTTGGTGCTGAAAAATGGACTAACTTTCAATATCAAGATTGTGATGGTGGTGCACATTATTTTGGCTTGCCAGCTGGAGGTTATACTATAATCTTCTGTGCAGATATCGGTACTGCTTTCGTTTTAAATGGAGATGGTTATGTATTTCCTCTATTAACAGAACATCCTAATTATGCTTCGTGTGTTCAAACAGAATGTGAAGGTGATTTTGATGGAGATGGAATTGTAGGAGCAGAGGATCTGCTTACCTTTTTATCAAACTACGGAGAGTGTAACTAAACTGTTTTAGCTATAAGTTTCTTGAATTTTGTTGTAGACCAACCGTGATCTCTGTTTAAATAATGAATTGGTATATTTAAATTATCACCAGTAAATGGTTTATCAATATAATCATCTCCCAGAAATCTTACATTAAATTCACCCATTTTAAGTAGATCTAATAACTGTGCTTCGTATGTATAAATATGTACGCCACAAACTGATTTTAATTCTAGTAACATTTCTGTTCTTTCTTCTACAGATAATATTGGCTTCAGTTTATGGGGTCTTTCAATTGATGGATCAGTATGTAATAAAACTATTAAACAATCACAATTAGCAGCACACTCTTTAAACATTTTAATATATCCTGGGTGTATTACATCAAAATTTCCACAAATTACTCCTTTTTTCATTATTTCCATGGTAACATTGTTATGCCTATTTTATTAAATATAAATTCAAAAATGATTATAAATGTAATTCCACCTACTATTTGCCATGCCCAGAATTTCCATCCTGTTAGACCTTCTTGCCATTTACGAAATCTAGACTTTTTAGCCCATTTATATAGACCTAATTTAGTATTGATTTTATTTGCCCACCAACCTATGTCGAATAGATTACCAAATGCTATTAATAGTTTTCTCATATTATTCTTCTTTACCGTTCCAATCTCCATCTTTTAATTTAAATGACCAGAAGGATTTACCTTTAGTGTTTTCATTTGGAAAATCAAAGGAGATTGATCTATGTTTTCCACCATCTTCTATCCAAGATAGAGTCTTAATAAAATTAGAAGGTATTCTTGCTGGATCTGAATTAGTAGTCCATTCTTCTGAAAAATAAATAGTAATATCAACTTCAATGTCATCGTATATTGCAGCTAAATCTCTTTCAAATCCTTCTAATGCAGCCCACGCTCCTCTATTTAAATTCTGATGTTGTAATGCACAATTAGTATAAGTAAATGTAGTTTCTAACCATTCCTTTTTACATGAGAATGTATTTGCTGGCGCCATGTGACCTTTATCCCATACATTATCACTATAATCTGAAGAAGATGATGTTTTAATACCTTCTACTTTTGTAAAGCTTATGCCATGTCTAGGATATGATGGTGCAGTTGCATCACAAATAACAGTATATTTTACCATTAATGGTTGTTGATATGTTTGTGAATATGTAATTTCGTAGATATCTGTTTTTACATCTATGATATTTAATTCATCTTCTTGTGCACTAATTAATGTGCTAAATGCAACAAATGCTGCAATAAAAAAAATCTTGTAGTTCATTATTTTATTTGTTTTACCCATGATAGTAGGTTGGTTTCGGGTTTCCAATTTAATGTCTCTTTTATTTTACTAATATCTGCTACTGATCTTTTAGGTTCTAATCTTTCTTCTATATGTGTAATAATTCCACCAAAAGCTTCGGCTAAATCCATAACACTAGTTTCCTGACCTGATGCAACATTCATTATTTTAATTCCGTCATTATCAGTACTATTATAGGCATCAATACACGCAGAAACCACATCACCAACATAAACCCAATCTCTGGTTTGTTGGCCATCACCAGTAACAGTAATTGGTTTAAAAGATTCAAATTGATTTAAGAAAATAGGAACAGCACTTAAATAACCACCTTCATTTCTTTGACCTTCTCCATAAACATTAAAGAATCTTAATGCAGTGCCTTTAAAGGGATTAGTTTTAAATTCATCTTCTAATAGTAATTCAGTCATTCTTTTTGCTCTTGCGTATGGACTAATAGGATTAATTGCACCAGATTCTTTATATGGTAAATTATCTGAGTCTCCATAAATTGCAGCAGTAGATGCGATAATAATATTTTTGTTACCTTGTTTTAAAGACCACTCAACCATATTAGTTGTACCTCCAACAATTTCTTCATAGTATTTACTAGGATTACTCAAACTTTCTTCAACAGAAACAGGAGCCGCAAGATGAAATAATGCATCATGTTGTATTTCCCATGTTTGAATAATTGGATTATGTATGTGTTCTTCTATAAAGTCACACCCTAAATCTTTAATGTTGTCTATAGATCCAGTACTAAAATTATCTATAACAGTTACTTGCCATCCTAGATTTAAAAGTCTTTTTACTAAATGTGTGCCAATAAAACCTGCACCTCCTGTTACTATTGCTCTTTTACTCATTCTATTTATTTTCTATTAATACACCGTGAAGGTGATTATTTATTACATCTATTACTCTATCTGATCCAATTTGTTTTGTACATTCAAATTGTCTTTTAGTTCCTTTCCATGCTGGACACCAATTCCAATCACCTTTGTCAAATGTATCCCATCCCCAGCAACCATGACATACTTGATGATTGTTAATATAGATAGCATCTTTAAATTCCACATAAGGATCAGTAAAACCACTTATAATGCAGGTTTTAGTTCCAAGTGCCCAAGCGAACCAAGACAAGCCAGAGGAAATTCCAATAAACATGTCCGCGTTATTAATTGCTTTAGCAACCTCTTCTAAAGATTCTGGCAACTGTTCGATGCCAGTCAATTCACTACCTTCGCTCGAAGCATGGGAAACGGAAATATTATTTTTATTTGCCCAATCTATAACCTCTTGCCAACCAGTTGGATTATTCCAATACTTGGCTTGTGCTGTTGATTGAGTTGCTATAACTAAACTTGGATTTCGCGCGCTGTTTGAGGTCTTTTTCAAGAATTCAGATGCCAACTTAGGTCTCTGTTCTTGATACTCAACTCCAATTCTATCAGCAGCGATTTTACCCAGACTTATAGTTCTCCAATCGTATTTGTGCTCGTGTCTTTTCCAAGGCTCTTCCATGGTATAAAAGACTCCAACGGTCATTAGCGCTCCCTTTGTAGGCTCTGACCAGTCTAAGAATTCAACACCTCTTTCCAAGTACCATGCATGATCAAACAGCCAGGGTTTGTGTGTCTTCACGTATAATCGTGTTGGCTTGTGTGTATACATCACTGCGTGTAACTGTCCCATAAACGATATGGTGTCTCCGAGTGATGAGCTCGCCATTTCTATGGTCAGCTCTTGGTCTTCGAGTGTTAGTGTCTCTTCGTAAATCAGTCGATCGTTACTCAAAATCTTTACAGTCCACTCTGTCCACCAGTGTCTTGATGGCTGATACCAATGGCCGCGTTTCATGTTATCTACACTGTAGATCAGATCCTCTCCGTCCCAGAATTCGGCTCTCAGTGGCTCGTCACCTACTTCTTCACATGTTATGCGTGGGCCATCAATGTACTCTAATCTCCATCGAGGAGCTTTGGCTATTGGTTTGGCTCTCGGGGTCTCTAAACAGGTTTGGTACCACTCTATATGTTGTTGCTTGAAGCGTTCTAGATCATCATCTGGGATATTTTTTCCTTGATCCTTTGATGATTTGAGTGTTTTGATTAATTGATCAACATTTTCATGGAGGTCGTTAGAGAATGGAACTATGTAAGGTGTAAACATGTCCTTATATTGTTCTAAGTCCCTAGAGAATGTAATTAATCCACTCCCAATTGCTTCACGCAATGCTAATGGACTACACTCCCATGTTGAGTTAAACATAAATGCGTCACATGCACTCATAAATGTTTCTACGTTTGATTGTTCACCCCAAACTTTGACATTACTGGGTAGATTTTCCATAATTGGTCCCCAATATTTCTGAAAGTTTTCAGCTTGATTACCTACAAAGTGGAATTCAAATTCTCCTGGACATTGTGCTTCTACAACTCTAGCAATATCAACACCTTCTTTTTGGTTTTTACCAGAAGTCCATAAACCCACATTTAAAATATGCTTCTTGTCTATTGACAATCCTAGTTTACCTCTTGCTTTTGCTCTTTCTAAAGTTGAGGGTTTGGTATCAATAATAGGATATTCAATAACTGGCTTTAAACCATTTCTATTTGCGAAAGTCTCTAAATGATATGGTGTACATAAAGCGTACATATCTGGATCATTTATTTTATTATCTGGATTAAACCAAATATTGTGGCAAGTTTCTACTACTTTCCATTTTTTATTGTATAACCAATCCATTGCAGATTGATCTAATTTATTAAAACTATCAAAAGATTCTGGACACTCATCTATGTGAATAATATCTGGATCTATTTCAGATATTTTATCCATTAGTTTTTGACCTCTTTCTGTAATATCTATAGATTGTAAGAATGCAATAGTATGAAAGTTATTGCCTAGTTTTTCTATTAATTGATCTCTTTGTACATTATAGATATTACTATATTGTGTATACTCTATTAAGTGAACTTCATATTCTGAAACATCGAGCATCGCTTCTACTCTTTTCAATACAAACTGTGGCATTCCACCTGTACTTAAATGTGGTGCTAAGAATAATAGTTTCTTTTTAGTTTCCATGCTTTCTGTTTTTTGATTTATTGGTAGATCATCATATAAATCTAAAACAGCATTATATGTTTTATCTACTGATGGATGACATTCAAATGTAGGTTTATTTTCTAAACAATAAATTTGAGGTGGAATGGCTTGAATAGTATTATGTTCCTTAACATTATATTTCATGTTACTAGAACAAAATATATCACATCCACCTGCAATATATTTATATTTATAATCTTGTGTACCCTTTCTATATGGTGCTCTTAATTTAGGATCTATAGAACTGCCTAATTGAATAATATTAACATCAGTTGTTCCTGCAATATGAAGTAAGCCCGAATCCATTGTAATTATAGCTCGAGCTTTATGATTCATCATCCATCGTAATTCTGCTGGATCATTAGTAGGATCATTAAGTAAATTAACACCTAAATTAATATTTAAATCCATTACTGGTTTATCTACTGAAAATGTTCCTACTTCTTTTGAATCTCGTCCTACTGCAACTACAGGAATTCCTTTTGAATTTAATCTATCAACTAATTCTTGCCATTTATGTTGGTCCCATGTTCTAGTTGGCCAAGTATGTGTAGGATGAATTATAACATAATCTTCATGTCCTAATTCTCTTTCTCTTTCAATATACAAATCCATTTCCATTTCTTCTTGAGTTAAACTAAACCCTAAAGATATGGCATGGAATTGTCTAATGTCTGTGTTCGATGATCTAAATTCTACTTTCTCACCCCTTAAATCATATGCTTTACCAACAATTGGCATAAATGTACGATACACTTTAATTGATGGATCGTTTCTAAGAGGATCATCTAATTTTAGTGCTTTAGAAACTAGTGGATGATTTTCAAATAAAAATGGTTTACTAGAGAAAACTATAAGTTGCGACTCGTATGCCTTTGACAATTTCCTAAGAGTAGGAATTGCGGCTAAAGTATCACCTAACGCTGGTGTGTCAATACATATTGCAACCTGTTTTGACATAAGCTAGTTATATTCTTGATAAGACTTTTCTTCTACTAACGCTGAACCAGTTAATTCATTGATTTGCTTTTTTACTTCTGCTCTCTCATCATTGGTATAATAAACAGATCTTGCTAATTCTATAAAATCAGAATCAAATCTCTCTTCACGTTCGTGATCTCTAATTATATCTTCAATATTCCAAAGTGTTTTATTGATATTAAGTAAATCTAGTTTCAATTCTGCTAAAACTTCTTGTGCATGTGTTTCGTTATAGATCTGATCTACAACTGGTTTCAAAGAATCAAACTCGTTTTGTACGTTAACTAGTTTTGATGGTTCTTTAATTTGTTCTAATTTAATCTCTAAGATTGTGTACTTGTCGATTATTTCTCCGTTAGATACTTCTATTTTCATTTATTTTTGTTTTTGACCGAATGGTTTAGTTAATAATTCTGCAGCTGCAGCCACAAATACTGAATCTCTAACACTTAATGCTCCTGCTCCTTGTGCAGCGTTTGCAGCTTGTATTAAAATATTAAGTGCTTGTATGTCTGTCATTGTTTTCACCTCTTCAAATGGTGAAATTTGTGGTTGTTCTACCTCAGCGTCTTTTACTTTTTGCATATTGTGATTATTTACTAGTTATATGATTTTATCACTTATTTGTTTCAATTACAAATTAAGTAACATATTCATTAATTCTCTTTGTGGAAAAACATCTGATTTATCCTTTCTAACTTGACCATGTGTTAATATACCTTTTGTTTTACCATAACTCAAGTCTTCACTATAATCAAAAACATTTGAATTTCCATTAACTAAATAAGATACTGCTTGTCTATCGTATTGTCCAACACTTTTCATTAACATTTCTTTTACACCTTTATTAATATCGATTCCATGTTTATCTGAAAGTAATAATAAAAGTGCTTTAGTAGCTTCTATTTGTGAGTTAGAATATTTGTGATAATATCTATGTCCTTTGTATTCTGTGTCTAATCTACAAACCTGAGATTCATGTACTTCTGCACCATACCATGTGTAGAACTTGCCATTTTTTTCTGTTAAAAATCCTGCTGAACATATTTCTATGCTAATACTTCCTTTATGCATTTTAGAAGATTTAACAGATCCTAAATGATATCCCCAGTATTCGTCTTTGATTGCTTGTAATATTTTACCATCCCATTCAGAATCTTCTTCTGTCAAATTATTAGTATCTTTATCTGAAGCAATTCCTCCAATCACATAATGTGTTCCTACTCTACCTCTTTGGTCTCTTGACCATTGATCAATTACTGCTTTAGGATTGTGTCTTCCTGCAGTGTGATGTAAGAATATCCATTCTTTGTGTGTTTTTTGTAAAACGTATTCACCTTCTGGTAAAGGATATTGTTGGATCCAAGTTGCACCGGTTGTTAAATCAGTATCTGCTTCTAGTTCCAGTGGATTGTATTCTAATTTCATCCATGTCATTGGTCCAACAATTCCATCGGATGTTAATTTATTTTGTTTTTGAAACTCAATTACTTTTGTTTTAGTTTTATTTCCAAAAACGCCATCTGGTTTTAAATCTAAAAGTTCTTGAAGAATTCTAACTAAATCTCCACTTTGGCCTATTTTTAAAACGTATTTACTTTGCATAATTCTTCTGTTTTATCATGAAACACTTTGATTAATTTATATATTTCATTTTTACTGGTACTCTTATGTCTAAAAGAAAATGTCTCTTTCATAGTTTTTTTATCAGTAATCTTGTATCTGATAACATAATATGGTCTGATTTTTAATTTGTGAGACATGCTTTTAATAGCACCTATTTGTTGTCGAGCTTTATTACAATATCCATGATGAACTTGTATATATGCAGATATTATATGATCTGGATGATCATCTAAAGAAAGAAAGTAATGCATTGCTTTCAATTCATTTGCTATTAGATATAGAGAATGAATTGTATTTGGATTTTCAGACATAACCTTTATATACGTTTCTTTTTCTAAAGGCTTAGAAATGTAAACGTCTTCTATGTTAATCTTTAATCTACTTATTTGCATTCTTATTTTTTATAAAATCTTCCATCTCTTTTTTGGCTTTTTTAGCCATTGCTTCATTCCAAAGTTCGTCTTGAGTTTTAGATTTTAATTCTTCGTTTGTCGGTAAATGTGGTGTTTCTATTTTTTGAACTATAGCACCAACTGATGTTGGATTAGGTTCTTGAAATTCTGTAGAACTTTCTTCTGAAGCTCCATCAAGTTCTTCTTGCTGAACTTCTTCAAAATCCTCAAGATCCATATCTTTTACCATGTCATTCATTACTAAATCAAGAGCATGATCTTCGTCCCATTCTTCTACAGATTCTTTTATTTTAGATAGATTTGGTTCTTCATACAAGTGATCGCTATGTGATTCTTCATTATCTTCTGGTGGATTCTTTAACCAACTACCAGGCTCATGACGATCAATATATGCATCGTATTCATCAGGGCCGTAGGATTCAGTTAATTCATCTGAAATATCTCTCCATGCGTCAAGTTCTTCATCTACATCGACACTTGGCATTATATTATCACCTGGTTTATCAAGAATATCTTCAAAGAATTCTTCAGAAGGTACAGTATCAAATCCTGTTACATCTTCTTCTTTATTCAAATCTCCTAAAATACCTTCTGATATAATCTCATCCTCATCTTCTGGTTTTATATAGTCTACTAAAGATTTAATAAATCCTAAAGCAATAAGTGGTAAAATAGCACCTGATACAAATGCTAAAATTCTTTTTTGGTCAATAAGATCTTCTTCTATTAAATCAAATAATTCTGACCATCCTGTAAAATTTTCTAAATTAATAAATGCATAATACATGTTACCTTGCATTTGCATCAAAGTAATTGCTATGAATAAGGACCATACAATAGTTTTATTCATTTTCTTTAAAATAACTAGAGATGCTAGAGATGCTGCTGCACCTATTTCAAAACCAATTGCTAAAGTTACTGCTAACCAATATGGATTTGATAATTCAAAGAAATCTATTACGTGTATTGTTGATATAACAGAAACTAATGCGTATAAAGATACGAACGTTCCTATTACAAACCGTTTTACTAATTTATCTTTCATAATATTATTGTTTTTTCCAAATTTTGGGTTCAATTTTATCCCATTTATCTAAAGGACATCTAGACATACGTGACATTGATTTTGCAGAAATATTACATCCACACCCTGTTACTACTTGACCAGTAACGTTATTTTTCATAGACTTTCTTGGATCACATGTATTACTAGTTCTCATATAACATCCGTCACAATGTTTTAATCTAGCTTCACTCATTGCTTTAGTCTCGTCATCTAACATGCCGAATGCATCTTTAACTCTATTGCCCCATCCTGAAAGAATTTGACTTAACTGTGAAGCAGTCTCTTCTTTTGGTGTTTCAATAGGTTGAGGTGGTTGAACATTTAATTTTTCAGCCATTCTCTCAATATCAGAGTTATAATTTTGTGATTTATCCTCAGATGCCATTTTAGTCTTCTTTTTCTTCTAGTGCGTTAATTGAAATTCTTTCCTTGTCTGATATCTCTTCAATTCTTAGAGTTTTCCAAGCCGGAACTTCTTTAATTAATCTAATCATATCTTGTTCAGAAATGATTTTTGTTTCTAATCTATTTGTTAAAGAATCAACTTCCGCATTGGTTACTCTTAAATCTTTTTTGATTTTTTCAACGTCAGAATCAATTCCACATGATTTGAAATAAGTAAGCACTAAAAGTGCAATTACTATCTTTGTACCATGATCTGCTAAAAATGTATTAAATTTGCTCATAATGTGTGTATTTTAATTATCTATCTTATTATTTATCTTATTTATTTTTTCAGGTGTCAAGTTTTTAAGAAAATGAACGTATAATTCAATGCAATTCTTAACATCTTTCTTATGTGCCATTTCTACAGTTGAGTGCATATATTTAAGTGGCATACCTAAAATAGCAGTTGGTGTATTCTCTAAAAAGAATGCAACAGTATCATTTCCATAACTACCAACATGATGTTGAAGTGGAATATTATTGTTCTCTGCAACTTTCTTGATCATGTTTAAAATACCTCTATGATTTTGAGATGCATACTCTAATGATGGTCCTTTACCACCTTCAACTGGCCCATGTTTTGCATTATCCATTTTTGGTGTTGCTGTATTATGGCAAACATCTGTGACTAATGCTAAATCAGCTTGTAATTCTTTTGCAATTTTTTTAGCGCCAAATAATCCAACTTCTTCTTGTACTGAATTAACTACATATAGATCAAATGGCAAATCTACACCTTCTTTGTGTATTTTTCTAAGAACCTCTGCTATAATATAACCTCCTATCTTATTATCTAATGCTCTACCTACATAATAATCACCCATTTCTTGTAATTGATCATCAAATGTAATTAAACATCCTACTTCAACACCAGCTTCATTTACTTTTTCTAAACTATCTAATCCAGTGTCTACCCATAATTCATGATCAGCATAACCTAAATCTTTTCTTTTAACTCTCGTATGAATTGCTGGCCAACCAAAAACACCTTTAACTTGTTCTCCATCATGTGTATGAATAGTTACTGCCTTAGAAGGTGCAATCATATTATCTGATCCTCCATGTTTTCTAACTCTAATCATACCATCTTTTTCAATATTAGTAATAATCCATGCAATTTCATCACAGTGGGCTTCAATTACTACTTTTGGAAATTGAGTATTAAATTTGGTTTTAGATTTTCTAACTCCGTATGAAGTTCCATATGCATCTGTATACAAAAAATCAGAAAACGGTTTAATGTAATCAGTCCATATTTTTTGACCTTCAGTTTCCTGTGCTACTGGAGCATAAGCATTTAAGTAATCATATAAAAATTGTTTGTTCTTTTTCATATACCTTTTAATTCTTTAAATGTTTTTCTTCTTCTTATAAATTGCTTAGAATAAAATTCTAAATCTGATTGTGTTAATGTGAAACATTGTGGTATGTTATCTTCTTCATTTGCAATCCATATTTCTCCACCATCTGCTTTAATTCCTGTCATATCCCAATATGCAATAAAGTATGCACCACATTGTATGAAATAATCTTGAATCCAATCTTCTCTTTTTGGTCTTCTACTGTTTTTATAATCAATAATAACAACTTTATCATCAACCATTTTAGAAATATTATCTACTGTTCCAGCCCATCCTCCACCTTTTACAGTCCATAAGAATGTTTCTGCTTCTAATACTTTAACAACTCTATCAAAATAATCAGAACTATTAAAATAGAATTTATAAAAGAATTTCCATGCTTCTTCTAAATAAAGAGGTCCATTGTCTTCTTCGCTGAATTGGTTAACCTCCTCATCTTCTTTTGCTAAATCTTTAAGAATCTTTAGCCTTTCAGTGGCTGACCCAGAAGTGCTCTTATACAGTTCTATGAGTCTGTGCATAATAGTTCCCCTGTTCATTGAAAGTTCAGATATACGTTTAGCTTCGGCTTCACCTACTCTTTTTTTCCATTTCTCTAAACCTGACATATCTTTGGTATTACCCAAGATAGTAGTAACTGAAGGCAACTTAGCTATTACTTTGTCACCTTCAGTTACTTGATAAAACCTAAGTCCATCTTCATGAACTCTGTTTATTGATACTTCTTCTGTTTTCAAATTCTATTGTGTTAAGAATATAGTAAACTTATCCCATAATGCATTCCATATGTGTGCATTATTGATGATAAATTTAGTTATAATAAAAATGATAAAACCTACAAATGTAGATCTAATAATATTACCAATAATAGGCAGCAGAGACAAATCATCAAATACTGGCCATAAAATTATTAAATAAGAAACAGGCGATACCTTTTGTATTTGAGGATAAACCATATCTGCCAAACCTATTTGTAACATGTAGTTTCCAAAACCTGAAATCTTATTAAGAACAAATGCCTGTTGAATTTCACCAGATGCAGTTTGAACCTCTTCTGGTAAATTAACTACACCATAAATTCTACCCAACCAATCAACTCTTAATTGAAAGTCTTGATTTAATTGATCTTGATTTTGTTTTGCAGTTTTACGAAAAATCCACCAAACTCTAATATCTCTAGCTAATTCTACCCAATATACAAAAGTGTTTTTGATCCAGTTCCACATATTAATTTATTTTTGTTAATTCTTTTATAGTTGCTAACGGAACATTACCTGTTTGTCTTTCTACAATTTCGCCGTCTTCAAAATACAATAATGTAGGTATCGATCTAATGCCATATTCTGCAGCAATGTCTGATTCTTCATCTACGTTAATTTTTAGTACTTTAACTTCACTAACTTCTTCTGAGTATTTGTCTAATGTTTTAATAAGCATTTTACATGGTCCACACCATGCAGCCCAAAAATCTACTAATACTCTTCCTGTTTTAATTTCTTCTTTAAAATCCATATTTTAATTTTAATATATTTCCCATTCAGTTAATAATTCATTATCTGTAAGTCTAATATAAGTATCAAGTGACATGTGAATTGCTACTTGACCCTCTAATGTAAGAACTTTGGTGAATTCTACAGAATCTTCAAATCTTTCATCTGCATCTCCATTATAAAGTTCATCACTAATTTTAATTAGATTTTCAATTGATTCCTCTTGAATCCAAACTTCTATAGTCATAATTATTGTTTAAGTATTATATACTCTTATTTGATATTGTTTCAATTTGATGTTTCTTCAAATCTTTAAGAACATCTTTTTTAACTATTTCTAAATACTTTGCTCGTTTTTTATCACTTGCAAATGGTACTGACCAAAATTGTTTTGTCTTTAACCATCTTGAAATATTCCATCCAAACACAAATGTAAATACACCCATCACTAAACGTAATTTAACCGAATTCAAATAAAGTGTTTTTACTGGCAATGAAGGTGCTCCATGTGTGATGTATGTTCTTACCTTTTTATCACTCAAAAATGGTTTTGGATATGCGTATGGTCCAATCACTGGGACAAACTTGTATGCAAAACCTGGAGTAAATACTTCGTCAAAGAATATCTCTGTTCTTGGTGTTAATCTAAACCACCAAACTGGAGATACGAAATAGATTCTGTCTGCCCAAGTTACTAACTCTTGATATTTTTTAATAAGATCTGTTCTTGGTCTAGAGAAATCATCTCTATATAAATCAATAACTTCTACCTCATTTAGGTAATCACTATCTAATAGAGTTTTCTGAATTGTCTTAAAAATACCATTGTAACAGAAAGATTCCTGATCTGGATGACCTACTACAATCAAGTTCTGCATTCTTTCTAGCTTTTTCATAAAAATTGTTTAAATTGTGTTTCTTCTTTTTTTCTAGATTCTTCTAGTTTTTTTACATGATATTCTCTGGCATATTGTTCCATGATCTTGCTCATTGTTGTGTAATGAGAAAATGCATCACTATCTATATTTTTATTTGGCCATTCATTTTTATCTAACCATTCTTTTGCTGTCATTTTCTTTTCTTTTGAAATAATGGTATAGTCAATGTAACTGTGGCTCCTCCCATCATAGTAGCTAACACATCTCTGCGCTCTACCGTACCACCAGTTCTACTATCATACAATTCTTTTAATATACCTGCTGAAATTGATGCTAACATTCCCGTTATTTGAGCTCTTGTTTTATTATTATGTTTTTTATATGACCAATAATAACCTACTGTGCTAGCTGCTGCGCCTGCTATAAAATGTATTTGTTTGTCTTTCTCTTGTAAAATAAAATTCTGCCCAACCATGTTTGTTGTTAACATAAATAGAATTATTAAAAAGAAATGTCTCATCGGTTTGCTCTTTGGTTTTTTGATTTAAATCTGATACCATCATTATTTTTGGCATGCTTTGTCTTTCTGCCTTTAACTCGCTCTCTCCACATTTTAAATGAGGATTCTTTCATGTGCTTCCTCATTAACTTCCTAACATCATTCTCTTTAAGTCCGAATTGGAATTCAATGGCCTCAAATGGAGTTCTATCCTCCCAAGCCATTTCTATAATTCTATCAATTTGTTCTTCTGTCATTTTGATCCTAGTATCATTAGAGTAAAAAACCCAATCACTGTAAGAATATTAATTATTGTATAAATTCTTTCTTCTTTCATTTCTCTGTATAATTGTTCGTTAGTAACGTCAATAGAATATTCACCTCTGTAGGATTAGTAAATCTAATCTCCGGAGTTTCAAATGCCTCAACATACCATCCATCTTCTTCAACCTCATCACTTGCTGGTGAGATTAAGCTGAAGTTACCTACGTCGTATGTGTAGTAGTGGAAGTCATTTGGTGCTCCACTATTCTCAGCTGTCTCGTCATTGCGAGTGAAGTCTAATTCTATTAGTTGCTTTTCTGTCATCTCTCTTTGGTGTTAAAGACAATGGTCATTTAATGGTATATCATTCTCATTCTTATACCCAAGTCCAAGTGTAATATCCTCTTTAGTGGTAAGCGTTGTACCATCTTTATAAGTGATAGTTACTACTCCTTCTTTGACTTCAATCATTTGAACATTGTCTAATGGTTTCATCTCTCTTTGGTGTTAAAGGTTTCTAATATATGTAGAGCAAAGTCTGCCATCATATCATAGTGATAATGAGCATAGGTTTGTCCTTCACTACGATTAGACTGAACAAAGTCATCAGTCATAGATAGAATCTTGTCGTGTGTATCAGTACCATATTCTGCTAATACTTTATCCCACTCCTTTTTTAGCACCTCTTTAGGTGTTGTCTTAACGATGTGTTCCATCTCTTCACCAAAGTTGTCAAAATCTGCTTCTGGATTGTAATTTGGATTTACTTCACTCATCTCTCTTTGGTGTTAAAGGTTTCTTCCTTGTAGTTCTTAATACATTCCTCCTCCATTAGGTCAACCCATTTTGAGTACGAGATTTCTTCTCTATTAAGTTGCCATTCCAACTCTCTTACAAATCCTTGCTTTAAGTATTTACCCATTGTCTTTGGTGTTAAACATACATTGGAAAATCTACACCATGTCGGTGTACAAATGAGTTGTGTACCTCTTCATCTAATTCAATTCTTACATCAACATCACTGTCCTTAAACATTCCAGTTAAAGCAGTAATATCAAAGTCAGTATATTCTTGATCTTCAGTTTTATCTTCTAGCGTTCTTAATGCAGTTTGATAAACTTGTAATGCTTTTACAATAATATCCCTTTGTGGCTGTGGTAATTTAACTGTGTTTCTCATTCTAATCAACTTTTTCTTTTTTACGGCCTTTCCAATCTCTATCCATTCTATTCTTTCTAGCATTTTTAAGAGCTTCGCGTTCTTTATTAACTGGAAATCTACTAAAGTTTCCCATACCATCCATATCCACATCATCGCTCATCGATCCATGTCTATCATAATAGTTTGGATAGTTTTCTTCTCTTTGTTTTTTAGCACCATAGAAGATGTTCCATATTGTAAAATAGATGTAAACTGAAAATATCAGTCCACCCATAATAAAAAATCCTAGATTCATGAGTTTCTTCTTTGTCTGATCGCTATCGCAAAAAGGAGGATAGTTCCTGGCCAGTGTGCCGAATACTGAGCTTCTTCTGTGTAACCTAATACTCCATAAGTTACGGAATATAGAAGGCATGCAAATGCTAAAATTACTGGGTACCAGTTATTAAAGAATTTTTTGAATTTGTTAATCTTGTTCATAATATTTAATTTATAGTTATTCATATGCTTTAGGGTTAGGTAATCCACTGTAATAATCCCAATCTTTTAAATCATCTCTGTGGATAGGTACATTCCATTTAGGATCATACCAAAATCTACGGTTCTTAGAATCTATACGAGTATCCATCATTTTGTTTCCATAACACAACATAAATTTTTCTTGAATTGCGTTTTCGCCAAATGGATTATCCCAATCTTTGATGCTTCCACCGCCCTTTGCGTATGCCAACATTGGAATATCTGTACATAATTCTAGTATTTTTGGGTACTTTGCAATTTGTTGTGCTGCCGGAAGAAATGGATCAACATCACCTGCTCTAAAAATAATTTCAGCTCTTAGATAATTACCAATACCATTAAACCATTTTTGATCCATAAGAACCTCATATAATGGTTTACGAAATGTTTTTTTAGTTAGATTTGTCATGATATTCAAAAAGAATTCACGTGGTTCTGTTGTTGGATCTGGACCTCTTCCTTCATTCCAACTCAAACCTTGTGTCCATTTACCAAAACGTCTAACATCTACAAATGACAATGTTGTTCCATCTTTTCTATAAAATTTAAGATGTGCGTGTTTGTCTTCTTGTCCAGTGTTAGTAGTTCTAAAATGACCACTCATACCCATAGTAATACGTATAGGAATAGTTGCTTCACTATCATCATCTTTGATAGTTAATATGATCTCTTTACCTTTACTTTCTGAAGTTAGTGTAAAATATTTAAATGGGATATCTAATTCTGCCCCTTTGTGTTGAGGATTCTTTTTTACATTTGTGTAAATCATTCCACTTGATGCTTGATTTACATAGTCTGATGTTAATTTAAGTTCGGCTAGTTCTGGCATAATTAAAATGGTAAGTCTTGGTTCAACAATTTTTCTGTCTTGATTGCATCAATATCAACTTCCTTTACGTTTAATGATGCGAACGGTGTAATATGCAATTTATGTACATCCCACTGTTGATTTGGGTGCAACGCATTCTGGTTTTTGGCGATCAGTTCTGCTTTAGAAAAAGCATGTTTATCATTGTCACCTTCAATGTAAACTTCATAAGTTACTGTATATCTCATAGTTCTGCTTTAATATTATACTACTAATATACAAAAAGTTTATGACATAAAAAAATCTGGGTGAATTATTTTACTACTAATGGTGAATTAATATATGATCATCGAAATATTGATCAAACATTTTGTTCCATTCTTTAGTTTCCATTAATGTAATATGTAGATTTTTACCATCTGGAAATGCATTACTTGATAATCCCTTTGGAATGGTGAATATAACTACACCGTCATCTGCTAAATAAGATTTCATTTCAGATAATAATTCCGGTAACTCTTCTAATGGCACATGTTCTAAAACTTCTGTACACATTATAATATCGAATGTTCCTGTTGGTTTTTTACAATATTCTGGGTGGGCAGGATCATATCTATAAAATCCTCTTAATCTTGAACCAAAGTGTTCACTAGCAGTTTTACGTTCTTTAACTCCTGGAATTGGCACTTTTTTTGTCCAATGTACTCCAGTTCCAGATCCAAAATCTAAGATAGTACCGCTACCTCTTTTATCTAATTCATATTCTAATTCGCCATATATCTTTTGAATTCCGCCCCCATCAAAAACTGTTTTTTCTTTTAACGTGACCATTTTACCATTTCTTAAAAATGGTTTACCTTCAAAAATGTCTTTGTAATATTTTAGATATTTACTCATTGTTTAAAGTTAAAAAATGGAACAGATTCTACCACAGGACGGGGGCCCATAACAGTGGTTAGATATAGAACCTGCTCCAATAATATATTTATCATGGTTTTATTTCATAAAAAAGCCTCTCGTTTGAGAGGCTAATTTCGTGGAGAATATCAGAGTCGAACTGATGACCTCCTGCGTGCAAGGCAGGCGCTCTAGCCAGCTGAGCTAATCCCCCAAAAAAAAGAGTAGACAATTAAATCTACTCTTTTAATAAAAAAAGGAAGGATCGTGTACTAAGGTATACTAGCCTTAGAAGATCGACTTATTGTGTTGATTACTGCATACCAATCAACTTTACTATTATTTCAAGTTCTACTCAAGATGGTTAAATCTCGTTGTAGTGCCACAACGGCTTTGATTGTACTTTATCCCCTAATAAGACAGGATGTTCAGTCACTTAGGCAAGGCTTCCTCTCGGGTACTTGCAATGCTCTTAGAAAGATTAGTTTAGATATCTTTCCCGATCTACCACCTTCTACTCTGTCGAGTCTTAGTTACGCACTTTTGCAACTAAGCCGGAACTTGTCCGATGTCTAGTGTGCCTTAATCCCTCTTTCCGTCAGGATTTTTTCGGCAATACACTCACATTATCAATGATCAATATCTAATGTGCCTTCCAATATTTTAAAGAACGTTTCCTTGGTACTTTATATATACCAATTAATATTTGGTACTATGCTTTGTTTGCTGCACTTACTGCAACTCTTACGTCTTGTGCTAATCCTTTGATTACTTGCATAGCCTTACGTACTCTTGTACCTGCTGCTTTGTTTCCTTTTTCTGAGAATTTTGCTGCATCCTCTTGGATGTTAGTCAATTCTTCTTGGATTTGATTTAATAATTCTGTCATAATATTTGTTTTTTAAATTTATACCTGTTATACTCTGCTAAATTGATTTGTTTCAACTTTTTTTAATCTTTTTTACTTTCTCCGATTACTGTTACTGATTTTACATTTTCATCAGATGCTAATATATGATTAGCGTATGCTTCTGTGTTTTTAATATTGGAATAAATTCTCTTTTCTAGAGTTTTATATTCTACTTCAACATCCCATCCTCCTGGAACAAGACTTTTTGAATTAGTTCTATACTCATCACTTATATAATATCCTTCCATATTATTGTTTTTTTAATAAGATCCATAAAAATAAATATACTAGTGAGCTTGATGGAACTAATAAGAATATGATTCTCCATGCGAGTGCTGATGTATCTGACCATCTTGCGATTCCTCCACAAACTCCTCCTAAATACCTATTGTTTTTATTTCTTTTTATTGTTGTCATTTTTGTCTTCTATTATATTACCGTAATCATCCATAAGTGGAGCATTTTTGATTTCTTTAAATATCCAAACCCATACTAAACCGAATATAATTCCTGCTATTGTCATGCTCATTGTGTTTTATTTTGAGTTCCTGTTATTTGATATGCTTCATGTAGCTTATCTTGAGCTGCACTAACTAGATCTTTTATTTCTGTTTCTATTTTAGCTACTGGATGTTGTTGTAAATGATCATCTATCATAGACATAATTACATGTAATCTATCCAACATTTCATGATAATGAAACTGATCTAATTTAGGTTTTTGGCTCATATATTTCTAGATAAGATTTTAGCGTCTTCTTCTTTCACTAATTGATCTATATCTGTCCAACATAATTCTATCTCATGTGTTTCTGGACTTCCTTCTTCAATTTCCATAATACACAGATCTAATAAACCTTGTATATCACTTTCTAGAACTGGATATTTTTTAATAACTTCGTTTGCGTACTCTATTAAATTAGTCATATTTATAAAATTATCTGTGTTAATGCCCATAATAAAAATGCAACTAATCCTGTTTTAATAACATAATCATTTACTTTATAATTATTTTCAACTTGTCTTTTAGATCTTCCTTGCCACTCGTTAGGATCCCATTCTTTAGTTCTTGATTTAAAGATATTTGGTTTTGTCTTACTCATGTTTTGTTGATTGTTTATATTTATATTAAGATTATTTAATTTGTTTCACTATAATTTGTGGATGAATGGAACACCATTTTTAATTGTCATGTACTCATATGGGAGTGCGTCAACAAAATAATGATTATCATCATAGTCAATTAATGACATATTAGTATGTCCAACGATTTGTACAATAGTATCGTTAAGAGGATTACGTCTTAGGGCTTGAGGTCTAATCCACATTGGACCTTCACCATCATAATTACCATACATTTCCATGCCACTGTGATTAAACGATCTCTTATCATAAGACCAAAGATCATTAATTTGTTCTGGGATATTACCACCTTCTGGGAAATTGGTGTCATACCACACTTTCGAAACGCCAGCATGTGTAAATAAAAACTTATCTACCTGATATGCTACTTGTAAATGTTCTTTAGTTTCTTTTAAGAGTTCACCAATTTCTGGTGCGTGCCATACATTATATCCACCATATCTTCCACCACAATCTGACATATAGTGAAAGTCATGATTACCGATCAGCATAGTTACTTTAACATCAGTAGATTCCTTCCATGCAATAATCTCTTTGTAATTATAGATTTGTTCTACATGTGGAATTGAGAATGAATCAAAGTAGTCTCCAATAAATACAAACTCTGTGGCATCAGGATTTAACTCGATAAGTTTCTTCCAACTATCGTGTCCGTGAATGTCTCCTATTACTACTATTTTGTTCATTTGAATTTCTTTTTAAAAATAATTAATTTTAATTGAATATAAAACTTAAGATCATAATACCATCTAAACTTTCTTCGCCTTTTTGCTTTTTTGAGCCAACTCTCATCTTTATAGGATATTCTTTCTATCCAACTTGTAACTGATTCGTCTTCTCTTCGAGCGTGGCGATGTTTAGTCATCTCTGTTCTTGTGTTTTTTTGTGCGTCTATACTTTTTCTTATTTCTAACTGGAGTAGGCATACGAAGAGCATCCAACCACTCTTGTAGTGTTAGATTTACTTCTTTTAATTTTTTGCCTTTATTTTCCATGATTGTCATTATTTTTTGGTCTAACTAAACAATTAACACAAATGTTAGTTAATAATAAACCACTTGGTATATTGTCTCCACATATATTACACGTTTCGTGATACTCTTTACTTTCCATATTTATTTCTTTCCCATCCTCCAAGTGGCATTATTTCTTCACCTGTTCCCATTGGCGCTTTCTCATTTACCCATTCTTCTTTTCCAGTTGAGATTCCCATAATTTTAATATTATCATTACCTGAAATAAGTTTAGCTTTTTCAATAGCTTCGGCGTTATTTTCAGCCATCACGCAAATCGTAAAATCTTGGAACTTATTAAATGCTCGTTCTCTATGATCTTCGTCATAATAATGTAAATAATATATTACAGTTGGTTTTTTCATAAATCTATACTGTTCTTTGGTTTAGAGACATTTTTTATATGCTACTTTTTAAATTTGGTTTCATATTTGATTCTTTTTTTCAATTCAGCTTGACCTTCTGGTGAAAAGTTATATATTAACTCTCTGAGATCTTGTTCATTTAGAGTGTCCATATATACTGGATTGAATGGCATTTTTTGCTCTTTACAGATTTCTTCAAATTCTAAAAGTAAAGTAGCTTTGGTGTTTAAACCTTTTAAAAGTTCTTTTTCTCTAGGGGTAATGTATTTTTCGTTTTCTGACATGTTATATGAATTAATTTGATTGATTATTTTTTTTGGTATTACGATAATTAACAACTGCTTTTGCAAGGCGATCCATGCGTTCTTTAGGATCTTGAATCATCACACGTGCTGTGGTTTCGTAAATTTTACCATTGTAAGATGATTTGTAGTAACCTTTGCGCTGTGGATTTAATTGATAGATGGTTTCATGAAATTTACCACCATAATAAGACCTGGCAGCAGATGATAGTAACTTAGTTTTGTAACTTCTGCGAATATAACCACTTTCATAAGAAAGATAGTCACAATTTGTAATTGGGTCATGATAACATATTGTACCATTGTCAGCTTGTCGTTGTGAAGTTACTTCAACACATTTAAGAGATTGTAATTTGTTCATTTTTATTTGTTTTGATTAATACTCTACTAATATACCAAAAAATATTGACATAAAAAAATCTATGCTAATATTTTTTCACTTTTTTTAGCCTTAATGTGTTTACAATCTCCTCTAAAGAAATTCATTGCTGGACAATTACATCCCCAAACACCGTTTGTTTCAGTAACATCATAGAATTTTCCAGGCTTAGAAGACTCTACTTTCCATGATCTGTTTTCAGTTTTAGTTTTAGTGATCACTGACACAGGTTTTGGTTTTTCTATTTTAGTACTTTTGTCAAACTTAATCTGATCTCTAGTAGTTCCTTTAGGAACCGGGTGCCAACCTGGACATACATAAGTAGCATCAACTGTATTTACTATAGCAAATACGTCGCCATAACAATTATCGTAAGGGAATGTAAAAGTAGAAGTGTTTGACATAATTTGTGTTTGGTGAGGTATTAACCTCCATTAGTATACTACTAATATACCACAAATAAATGACATAAAAAAATCTGGGTGATTTATTTTTAAAAAAGTTTCAATTAAAATTTATCGGAGAATATATCTTCTATGTCTTCGTGAATTTCTTCAGCAGTTACATCTAATTCTAACATAATGTTTGCACGATATGTTAATTCTTTACTTCCGTTATTGAATACTAAAATAGTTGGAATAGATCTTACCTTGTATTTCTTTTTAAGATCTGGGTATTTTTCAATATCTACTCTGTAATATGTTCCATCTTCTATTGCTTCCCATTCTGAAAATGGCTCAACAAAAGAGGCTACAAATTCTACAATAACTATACCTGTATTAATAGACTTGCTAAATGTGTCAGAAGTTAAATACTTTGGTTCTCCCTCAGTTATTCCTGCATTAGTTGAATCTGCTATCGTAGACGATGCCATTAATCCAAATGCTAATAAAAATACAATTACTATCTTTTTCATAATTATCTAAATTGGAAGTTTAAGCCAGCTTTAGCAGTAAATACTTGTCTATCCCAATATTGTAGATAATTCATTTCTGCAAAAACACCTAACTTCTTTGTTATTTTCCATCCTGTCATTGCACCGATTGTAAAATCAGTCCATTGCGCATCTTCTCCTTCACTAATAAACTTACCATAAGAAAAGTCTTTGTTACCCATAACCTGTTGGTGATATGGCATAACTGAAGTGTAAATGTGTGCCCAGTTATTTCCATCTTGTGAATAATGATAAAAATCTAATCCAATTACTGGAGATATTGTACCAAGATCTTCAATTTGTATAAGTCTTTCTCTATTAAAGTCATTTACAATACCACCGAATACATTAGTTCTAAAATCTAAATCTGTATCTGAAACTCTCTCACCATTTTCATCATTCCAAAAGAAATCAAAGTTATCTAATTCTCCATCGTTATCATAATCGATACCATAATAGTTATCATTGTAACCATTGTCGTATGCTAATTGCCACCATGGATTATCATCTAAGTAATCTGCAATTGGTAAGTAACCATAAGGTCTATGTGTTCTAAATGCAGCACCGATAGAAAGGTTAAGTTTTTTACCTATTGGTTTTCTCCATCTAAGATCTACTGCCCTGTAATCCAAATCTGCAAGACCATCTTGCATTTGTTCTAGTTTAAAGATAAAGTTATCTCCTAAATATCTAAGAAATATATCTTCTCTTGTGTATTCATTACCAAACTGTCTTGCCCATTCCCATTGGAATTTATATTCCCAACCTTTAACAGCACCTATATTAGAACTTAATCCTGTTTGGATTTCTGTACCATCATAGAACGCATTAGGTTTATTCTCATAATCAAATCTTGCAACCTTTCTAATACCAAAACCATAAGAATAATTAGTTTCAGCATCTGGTGTAACATCAAATAGTTCTCCACCTTGATCTACGAAATAAGTTTTTTGTGTGCTAGTTTGTGGTTGTGCTTCTCCAGCAACTCCATAAATAGTAGAGTATTTAAAGAATTTCTTAACCTTCTTTGTAATCTGTGCGTCCGCAGTACTAAATGATACCAACGCGATAATAAGTAATAATAGTTTTTTCATGTTATCTGTTACGAAGATGTTTTTCAATTGCCTTTAAATCCTCTTTCATTTCTTCTACATCTTCTTGTGTATTTAATATTGTAGAACGTACTAACTCATCTTTGAGTTCATATTCAGTTCTAGAAATGTTAGGAGCTGGTAGAGTTTTAGCTGCTTCTATCTCATCTCTCATATCATCGAGTTGAGCTTGGAATGCGAACCAAAAACTTACCACTGTTGTGATTGCCACAGCTATTGCGATTAGTGTTTTTACACTAACTTTAATTCCGCTGTCTTCATTTAATTCTTTTGCCATTGTATAACAATGTATTTTTTATGCATAATGCTACAATGTATATATCTTGTAAAATACTTATTTGATCTAAATAAGACTTCTGAACTTCTCTGCTTCTATTTGATTGATCTTATCGGATATTGCAGATCCTTTTAAGCCAAACTTTTTCATGACATCTCCACCTTTGGTTGATGGTTTATATTTAAAGAACACTTTTAAAGTTTTAGTGTCGAGTTTATTAATTTTTGCAAATTCTAGAATAGTTTTGGTGTCTAATTTAGAAGATATTTGAATCTTCATATATTGTTTATGTAAATTAAATACATCATTTATATCAAACGTCATTAAACTCTTTAGGAATAATATTGAATCAATTTCACCGTTTGTAAACGATGCTTTATTTAATTCCTTCTGTATTGTATCATTATCATTATTACTAAATAGAATTGCAATCTGTACTATCCAATTGTTAGTGTTAATAAACTTTTCGTTAATTTGTAAAGATGGAAACATGATTGACCACAAATTAAATTCTGATACCATGTTTAAATAACTCTTTGCTGATTTTGCAGAAACAATAGATTTCTTAAATTCATCTCTAATTCTTTCAGAACTAATACCTTCTAAACTATTATCGATTAAAATAGCATCTGCAGTTTCTTTTTCTAATTTTGATCCTGTTCTACCTGCAAATCGCAACGCCCTTAATTTTCTAAGTGGATCTTCTGCAAATCTATCTGCGGCGACACCAACTGTTCTAATTTTTGAGTTTTTTATATCATCTAAACCTCCAACTAAATCTACAATCTCTTTTCTGCCCATATCATAAAATAGTGCATTAATTGTTAGATCTCTTCTTAATACATCTTTATCAATTGTAGAATATTCCACTGCATCTGGTCTTCTTCCCTTTCCAACATCTTCTCTAAATGTTGCAATCTCAACACCCGCTGGATCCGAAGGTACATTTACAATAACTACTCCAAATTGATGACCAACTTCTCCAGTAGTTGAGTAACCAGCGTTAGTAACAATATCTATAACTTCTGCAGGAAACGCATCAGTTGCCAAATCAAAATCCTTTGGCTTTTTACCTAGCAATGCATCTCTCACTGCACCACCCACAATAAACAATTCCTTGCCATTTTGTTTAAATAGTTTATGCAATTCTAAAATATCCTTTGGAACATTTAATTTAAGAGAATTGTTGGCTTCTAATAAAAGCTTAAAATTTTTAAATGATTCTACTAATCTCATGTATTATATATCAAATACTATAATTTATGTTTGAATTCCTTTAGATATAAACACTTTTCATATTCTTCTTGTTTCTCAAAATATGAAATCATTTCATCTAAATCATCTTCAGTTGGTGTTGCATCGGGTTCTATAAAAAATACTGGCATCATATCATCAGGAAATTCTTGACCTTCTTCAACAATTATAAAGGACAAATACACTAATAATTGTTCAAGTGTTGCACCTCCAGATAATAATTGATATGAATTTTCTATTGATTGTCCGTACATTCTTTACCAGTTTTTCTTATATTTATCGCCATCCACCCAAGAGAACAATCTTGTTTCTTCGACGTCATGTAATACTATTGTTTTATCAGTTACTTTATCATCGTAAAACCATTCATATCCAAATAATGCAACATCAGTGTCCATTGTTTTGATAATCTGATTATTAAATGTCTTACATCCATGTGCCCAATAAATATTATCTCCATAACATTCTAAACATTCATTAATAACTCTACTATTTGGTGCAGAACCATAAACTGTACAATCTATTAATGTGTTATTTTCTTGTGTAGGTTTCATACCTGCAAAGAATGTGTGTTGTGGTGAAAGGTGTGCTAAACATTCATCAAATGGTCTGATAGGTTTTGCATCTAAATCACAGTAAACTCCACCATAATCTCTAAGTATAAGTATTCTAACTCTATCTGCAATAAAAGCCCATTTATAAACTTCTGGCTCTGTTATATAATTTTGTAAAAACTTATCATTTTTATAGACATCATTAAAGACCATATCATGTGTCCATAATGTATATTCCCAATCAGGATGCATGGCTTGCATCTCTTCTCCAAATTTCACACACCATGCTGGTGGCTCTTTTTCTCCAATCCAAACTTGATGAATTTTCTTAGGTATTTTCATAAATTATAACTATTTTTTATATTTATTTTATCGTTTAAATCTATATTGTTTCACATATTTAAACAGATTGTAATTCACAGCACACTCTTCTCGTTCTGGGTGCCATTGAACTGCAAGGATTTTCTTTTCTTCGTCCTCTATTGCCTCAGGAATATAATATCCATCAAATGACATACATGTTATTTTAAAATTAGGTGCTATCTTTGAACACCATTGGTGATGTCTTGAATTAACTTCAAACATACCATCTTCTAGATCTTTTACGTAATGATATTGTGATTGTTTTCCACTATGATCAACATCTTCAGAGAAAACATCGCTTTGGTGAAATTCAACAACTCTTTCTAATAAATCTTCAACCTTTCCTCCAAAATAATAATTTAAAATTTGCATACCTTTACAAATTCCAATTATTGGCTGTTCACATTCTATGGCTAATTCTATCCAATGTAATTCTTTTTGATCTCTTTCTATATTTTTGCCAATATCTGCTCCTCCACATAAAAGTAGTGGTGCATCAAGATTTTTGTACCTAAGATCCAGAATGATTGGATCGAATCCTTCAGATTTAATCCAATTAATATACATTTCCTTTTCTTTTAGGCCTTTAGGTGGCGCTACAAATATCTTCAAAATATTAAATGTTTTTCAATACTCTAATAGTATCTATTCATTTTTTAAAAGTCTCTAGTAGTTTCATAAATAGCTTTAATTACAGGAAATCTTAGTGAATTAGTACCATTCATATTTGTTGTTTCTTCAAAGTATTGGATAGTAACTTGTTTCCCAACTATTTCATTTGGATTCTGAAAATAATGACGTCTTTGATCATGATTAAAACCACTTCCAACTTGAACAGGATTTCCTTTATGTTCTATAATAATATTCTTTAACATTAATTCAGAAACTTCTGCGCCATCAACAATAACTCTTTGAATGTCGTTTTCTACACCAACTACAATATATTCTTCATCGTGCATTTGTTTTACTTTAAGAACCTCATCAGATCTTTTACCTTTATATGCAGTGTTCTTACGTAACATAAGTCCTTCCCATCCACCTTCTTTTGACATATCCATCATTCTAGAGAATACTTCATCATCACAGTCTAATTGCTCAAGAACTCCAATAAATTGATGTCCATCTTCAACAATATTATATAGATTATTAATACGCTCATTAAATGTAGTCAAACTAGTTTTATCTTGAAATTCTTTAAGAGTTAGAAAATCAAACATCCAATAATATGGATTTTCAATAGTGTGATCTTTACGTTTAATTTCTTTAATAATATTTTGGAAATCCTCATCTCCGTTTTCATCTAACATACAAATCTCTCCATCAAAAACCATATTGGAAAGATTCAATGCTCTCAACTCTGGTTTTAAATTATCAAGTGTTAAGAATTCTTTTCCTGATCTTGAGAAAAACTTAGGTTCTCCATCACCATCAATAATACAAATACATCGACATCCATCTAATTTACGACTAACTTGCCATCCATCATTCCAATCAACTTTCTTTTGAGTTTTTTCATCAAATGCTTTTGCTAATGCAACATCAAATGTTGGGATAAGATTAGGAATTGCCTTATTAATAGTAGATGCAGTTGATCTTGTCTTAAGATTACGATCCAGAATGTTCCAGATTAAATCCTCGAATAGTGGATTTTCTCTAACATATCGATTAACATTAGCAATTGCGTTGTGACCAGTGACTACTCTGTCATTCAGATCATTAAGTAAAAGAAAGAAATCACCATAAGTATTAGGATGACCTAACAAATCTGAATTCTTTTTACAGTTTGCTGAAGTTACACCATATTGAAGATATGTATTATATGTGTAGTACAGCGCATTTCTAACCGATTCATATTGACTATATTCTTTTAAGACATTTATTTTGTCTGTGTTTGAATTAGTTGAATTTGAAACTTCAACGAAATCATGTATTAATTGGAAATCTGTTCTCATAATTATATCATTTTTAAAAGATTACTAACTAGTAGAATCATGTATAATCCAAAGGCTACGGTTAATACAATATCTACGCTATCTATATTTTGTACAATTGATTTTATTTTTCTCATATTATAAATCGTTATTTAAGTGGCTTCTAAAACCCATAACAGGCGTGTGGCCAACAATTTTATTTTTACGTTGCTCAATCATATTTCTTGTCATGATCAAAGTTTCAACATCTTCTTCAGTTTTTACCCAATCTGTAAATAGGTAAGTCAGCAATCTTGATTTTAGCTTTTTCATATTATGCAAATTTAGCTCTTAATTCTTTAATCTCTTCTTTTGATTCAAATCCAATGATGTGAAATACTTCATTGCCTTCACCAAAATTAGGCTGTACAAAATTAGATATGATTAAATCATCCCAAATTTCGTTTAACCACCATGTTTCGATGCCATCGATATTTTTTAGAAGATCTTCTTTGATAGATTCTAAAGTAAAACCATAACCATATCCTGATGACATGATAATCTTACCTAGTGTTTTAGCTGTATCTAAATCGCTAAGCGCATTAATAGCAAATTCAATTTCTTTAATCATATGAGAAGAAACTTCTTGATTATATTTATACATCTCTCTTGACCAAGGTTTAGTGATCTCGATGCCGTGCTTGTAAATTTTTGGAATTTTTGACATGTTTTTTATTTTTAGCTTTTTAATTACAGTACTAATATACCACTTTTATTTTAACGGGGAAAGCTTTTTGCTGTTTATTTTTAAAAGTTACGAACAATTACGTTTATACCGCATTTTTCATAAACCGCTTCCCAACCTTCTTCTCTGTTTGATCTAAATCCACTCTTATTAAGTATGTTGTCCTCTTCGCGAGTAATCCAACAAACTCCAGTGTGGTTTGACATTGCTTCTTTTAATTCTTCTTGAGATTGACACTTAACAAATGTTTGATAAGTTTCGTGATTTGTTGTTGTGTGTTCCCATAACATAATAGTTTTACCATCCTCATCTCTACCCAACATTTTACGGTCAGTGTATATAAGATTAAATGGATCTTCTTCAATACCGTTCTCTTCAAAAAGTCTTATAATCTCTGTAGAAACATATTTAGGTGGTAAATCTGTCCACTTATAAATAGTACGCTTAAGAGCTTCTTTGATTTTCTTCTTTAAGAAATCATTTTTAGATGCTTGATAACTCTGAACAAAAGCCCACATAATTGGTAAGAACTGTTCGTTCCATTCTTGATGATCAACTGTGTTTGGTGCTTTTCTCATTATGATTTGTCTATTATATTTAAAGCTTCTTCGTAGCTTAAGTTAATTCCTCTTTCTTCTGCCATCATCATTTCTAATCTGGCTAAATGGTGTCTAAGATCTTGTGCTTTCATATTATCTTTCTAAAATTACAACTGAACCAAATTCATTATCAAATACCTGAATTAGATTTTCATAATCACCTGACATCATTTTTTCTTGGATCTCTTTAATATAAGAATCACTCATGCCGATTTGTTTTCCAAAATTCTTAGCAAGTGCTATTAAATTAAATGCATTTCCTTGTGGACCTGTTAAGTCGATAACGATTTCTGATTTAGGTTTTTTTGATCTGATCATTTTTTATTGGTTTTAGTGAGGTAGTAACCTCCATTAGTATACTACTAATATACCACAAATATTTGACATAAAAAAATCCGGAGCTAATTATTTTCAAATTAGTTTCCGGATTTATATTTTG